>Ga0123342_1006868_pt1 | contig 15472 bp, 5 predicted proteins | sample Turbeawhitnodule_FD_89960 | JGI IMG/M metagenome (GOLD analysis project Ga0123342, IMG submission 89960) | Root nodule microbial communities of legume samples collected from Mexico - Turtle bean Mexico white nodule | ecosystem: Host-associated > Plants > Roots > Nodule | place: Mexico: Nepantla... | reverse complement strand
TCTTAAAACACTCATTCTCTCTGGATGTTTAAAGATTGACGAGTTGGAAGAGAGCTTAGAACAGATGGAGTCTTTGACAACCCTTATTGCAGATAAGACTGGTATTACAAGGGTGCCCTTTTCAGTAGTTAGATCAAAAAGTATTGGATATATTTCATTATGTGGTTATAAAGGATTCTCACGCGATGTATTTCCCTCTATCATTTGGTCTTGGATGTCACCAGTAAATAGTCTCTCTTCCCGTGTTCAAACATTCGTGGACATGTCTTCTCTTGTTTCTTTAGATGTACAAAAAAGCAGTTCCAATCAGCTATCATATCTCTCTGAGGAGCTTCCAAAGCTTCAAAGTCTTTGGATTGAGTGTGGCTCAGACCTTCAACTTTCTCGAGATACATCAAGTATTTTGGATGCTTTATATGCGACAAATTCTGAAGAATCGGAGTCATCTGGAACCACATCACAAATGCAGAATGTATTTACATTAATTGAATGCAACTCAAGTTCAAAACGTTTTGAGAAAACACTTTTAATTCAAATGGGAACAAGTTGGGAAATCACACATATTCTGAAACAGAGAATTTTACAGGTTCCCCTCTCTCTCTCTCAAATGCATCTAATTGTATTCTGGTTTGAAAATTTACTTATTTTTTGGCAGCTGAATTATTTTTAATACATCAATTCTATCTGCAAGTGTCTTTTGAACAATTTACTTCTTTCGTGCAAGCTATCATCATTTAGAATACTTTTTGGAAAAAGATCAGAATATTAATTCATGATAAAATGCGTTTATATCTTGTTATATCATGAATTGTTGAATTTATTATAAGGTGGTATTAATGAATGAATTGATAAACTTTGATAAACTTTCAGCATATACATCTTTACTTTTACAGAATATGACTACAAGTGAGGGCGGTGATTGTTTGCTCCCTGGCAATTGTTATCCAGATTGGTTAACCTTCAGCAGCAAAGGTTCTTCTGTGACTTTTGAAATCCCTCGAGTGAATGGGCGTAACTTGAAGACAATGATGTGTCATACCCATTATTCTTCCTCTGAAAATATAACTTCAGATGGGCTAAAAAATTTGTTGGTGATAAATCACACAAAGACCACCATTCAGCTTTACAAGAGAAATGCATTAGCGTCGTTTGAAGATGAGGAGTGGCAGAGGGTACTATCAAACATTGAGCCTGGAAACAAGGTGCAAATTGTTGTTGTTTTCTGGAGCGGATTAACTGTTAACAAGACCACAATTTATCTTATATATGAGGGAATTGATGAAAAAGACCATGCACCAAATCTGAATGTTCCCAGTGATGAATCTTCTCCTCGAGTGGAATCCATGGAGGACTTGAGGGGTGTTTCCGTTAAAAGCTTAACTAAAAGCTTATTGAATAAACTCTCATCATGTACATACTGTTGTAAATTAAAATTGGAAAAGAAAAATAAAGGTTAAAGAGGATGGTGAATGGATGTAAGGTTAAAGTTGTTTATTATGGTGACTGCAAGCAAACCTTCTATTGGTGCTACTTTTTTGTTCAGTCATGTTGAAAGCAGATGCTATGCTCTGCACAGGACCTTGATCATTTGTCCACAAATTTGCACTAGTCTTTTATTTATTTTTGTGCTTTATTTTGTTAAAATACATATTATAATATTTTGAAATGTTAAATTTTGGCTTTGTTTAAATATTAGGAGAGTCCAATTACATGATTTTAAATTGGTAAGTTCTTCTTACACCCAATCTTTCTGAACACACTACACTTTTAAATTTCTGGAAATATCTTTCATTCTAGAAATGAAAATCTGAAATTGGAAATAATACATTTCAGAAAAGGAGATGCTGAGGAGATTATTGTGTTTTGAATAAAAATTCAGAATAGAATTCAAAAATCAAAATCTCATTCTGAAAATATAATTCTGCAATACAAAAAATTTGTTTTGGAAAAAATAATCCGAAAACATATTGCTTTTGTTGGACTGATAAGAGATAGGGCAATTACGCATTCTTTGTTTCTTCTTGTACCTCTATAATTTTTTAAGACCGTAGGGAAATTACTTTGTAGCCAATGGTCTTCTTTCAACTTCTTTGTGCAATCGACCATACTCTCTCAAAAAATAGAAATGATTTTCAAAAGATGTAAATTGATTTTGCACACATGGTTTTGAAAACAAGAGTGATATTTATAGAATTCTAATCTAAGTTATTTTAATTAATTAAACCTCTTTAGTCAATTATAACAAAGTCTAAGTTTTAACAAATTAAAGCTTCATTTTAGTATGTTAAAATCATTTGTAAGTAATTTTAATTGATTAATTTGTTATTTAATAAATTAAAACAAAGAATTTAAAAAAACAAATGAAATCTTCAAAAGACAAATTAAATTTTTAAAACACATATGAAGTCTTCAAAGACATAATGTCTTTAAATGACAAATGAAAACTTCAAAGATTGACGAAGTCTTCAAAGTCAGACAAAGTCTTTAAGACAAATGAAGTCCTTAAATGAATTTGAGAGAGCTTTCTAAATGCAGTACTAGATCAAATGAAGATAAAAAAAACTTACAATACACATCCTATAAAGTACAAACCATACAATAAGAGTTTAGATCTTCACACATAACATTTGATCTTAGTTTTGTTGAGTTAGTAGATGAAAGAATACCCAATCAAATGATCTCATGATTCAGCATTTATATGTTTTGACAATATGTATTGTAATATACGAAGCTCGCTCATGTACATAACTAGTAGAAACTATATATCAGACGATCATGAGAGCCAAACAAATCTATGAACAAATAGACTCTACGCATAACATATCGGACAATACATGTTGTGAAGATTTTATATGATAGACACTGCTAGACATTGCTCGAAGAACAAGAATTGTCAAAAGGATTAACATATCAGACGATGCAAAGAATACAGGTGCTAGACTATATAGTGAATGCACACTAAATGATATATTGGAAACACTATATAGTGAATGCACACTAAATGATATATTGGAAAGGAAGAAGAGGATGTTACACAAAATGTTAAGACTATATCAAATACTATATCCATCACAGAGGACTTTAGGGAACAAATGATATAATCAAAGTCTACATCATCTAATGAAGATGAATAAGAATCACTAGACGTTCAACCAAAGAGGGCTGCTAGATGATGATGAGAGTGAACACTGTCTTCACAGAAAGCATCAGACAATGTCAAGCATATGAGTTGGACAATGCTCAAGCATATAGGAGATATACAAAGGTCTCACAAAGCGTGGTAGACGATGTCTACAGAAAAACTCAATGAACCTAGCTCATTACAGTGTTAAAGAAAGCTAACAAAATCGACAGACAATAAAAGCTCAACAACGTGTTAGACGATAATCAAGTCAACATGACAGACGATGATACGTGTTGGAAAATCGTCTGACGACGAAGTTTCCAAACTTAATATTTCCATTCTATATATGTTCAAATGTTTTTTATACTCTTTTTGAGAATTCATTGAAAACAGATTAAATTAAAACGAACAATTGGAACCAAGAATAGAATATGCTGGCAAAATTAATTTGAAATACAATGCTTAAAATGATCTGCAAGATTATGAACAAATCTCGCTCATCAGGTTCATTGTTTTCTCGTTAGACGCAAAAAAATGAAAATTTAGCTTTTATCTTTACTCGCGTCTTTAAGTCTCTTTAATAATATTTGGGAAGAAAATAAGTATTAGTGAACATTACAATTTATAATTTAATTCATGAGTATCACTGAAATAATATCTACGAATTATTGAGACTTTATTTTCTCAGTTTTTTTCATGTTTAATGCACTTTCAAATACATTTCAAGTTAATATTAAATCAGAACATTGCAACCTAATTATATTTAACTTGTATATTATTTCAAAAAAACATATTTTGAAAATTCTTCGATATAGAAAATTATGCTTTGTTTTTTGAATACTTTATAGTGAAATATTCATTAAAAAACTTTTCAATAAGTCTTGAATCTAATTCTAATTGCACAACTATATTCGAAAACTTTTTATAATCAATGTGGAATTTTTTTCCATTCACAAAACATTAAAGCACAAGGTATTTGAGATTTTCATATTTCTATATTACGCTCTCAAATACGAAAAATTTCCCAAATAATGTAACCAATAATATTATTTGAAAATAATATTTTCTATGATTAAGAAAAGTCAAATAAGATTGGAAAATATAAGAGTAGTGTCATAAAACATTATGAGAATGTAAAGATTAAGTATGGACACTTTCCTAATGTGTGCAATCTTCAGTGTGCGTTTGATGACTTGATAATAAGTGCTTCAATATCACATGCCTTGTGTTATTACTCAAGGGGTTGATCTGATGAGATCTTTTGATGAGTTTGTGAGCACTAGGATCATCTGATAAGATCTTTTCAACTACTTCATCTGAATCTTCTTATTGGTATAGTTTGTCGTAGTTTTTCGACATCGTTTGACCAATTTCATGTTATTGTCTCATGCGAGACTTTCCTTAAATGTTATCTTTATAAACTCTTGGGCATTTGTGCAATATTAAGACCAAACCATGGTTGTTTGATTGTCTTTCGTTATAAGCATGTGTCATTATTTGTCTAATAGTCTTTTACTATGTGTATCGTCTGATACATTGACGTTAATGGGTCTTGCTCATCTTCTCTATTGTTTTTATTTTTCTAAACTTATGTTGCACATGAGTGAGCTTTATTATATACCATAACACATTTTATAGTGTTTATTATCATCAAAATATATAGACGCTGATATCATGAAGTCGTCTGATGAATATTGATCATCTGCTGACTTAACATAGTAAAGGTTGAGTTTATGGCATAAGAGACTTGGCTTGTAACTTTCTCCAAGGACTTTCCTATCTTCCTTAGCCCTCATTTCTTGCTTCTTACTTTGATTATTCTAATCATTTGGTTGAAAATGAACAACTTCTTCAGGAAGTTCAACAAACAAATTGATGCAATGGTGCCTTGAGTTTGACCATGGATGCAATGGAGGCAGCGAAATACTTGTAAAGTTGTGGAGGAAGCTCCGAAATGGTATGGAGTTTAGAGAGTGAAATGGCAGTTTTCTAGGTTCTAGGGGTCAAAGAAAAGGTTAGGCCAACTTGCTTGAGTTATAGTATGCAAGAGAGGATCATAGAAAGAGACTAGATGTGCTGAGAGTTTCAGAAAAAAAAATAAAAAATAATATATCATTCAAGTCTAAAGTGTTACAAGGCAAGCACATTTATTTATAGTGCTAAGAGTCTCCTGAGATGACTATTGAAGTTCTAAAAATCCTCTCCATTCATAGCATGTCATGTGACAATCCTAAGTGCAAGAAACTCTCCATTCATGAGTTTACACATGGCATCAAATGATTAGAGACTCCTTTGCATAAGGCACCTTACTTATTCTCTTAAAGAGCTTGAAGAGTTCTATCTTGCAAGGAGGAAGCTCCATGTTGGGTGCCCTGTTGGAGAAATTGGGCTTCCTTTTAAGAGTTTCTAAAATGTGGACTCAAGACCCAACATTCCTATACTAAATTGGCTTAGAATACAAAGTCAGAAAATACTTTTATACTATTTACAAATTTATACAAGGCTAAAAATATGATGGCTTGGCAGTGAAGATGGTTCTCCATCACAAATGAAATAACTCAATTGTTAAATCAAAGGATTGCACAGTTGGAGGACCCAATCAGGCTCATACAACAACAACTTGTCATGGTGATGGACTGACAACATGTTGATGCTTCAACCGGTACGAGTCAATTCCATCACCATTATGCTAAAGACCGTGACCATGACCCCTTCTACGAAGTTGATCCTAAAATGTAAATTTCATTATTTCATATAATGTATTAAATGTTCTATTTATTGAAATGATTTGCATTGTTTTCACAAGCTATTTTTATGGATGATATCAGTGTTCATTACAATGCATGAGAGACTTCTCTTGTATCTTCTAATATTTTTATTTTTATTTTCATACATTTTTATATTTTTTACTTTGAATTGGTTTTTTTATACATAAATGTACTTTTATTACAATTAATATTTTTAATTCAATTGAATTTTGACGGAGGATTGATCCATTAATACTAGATGGTTTCAAATAGAAAATTGAATTCTTTGAAATTGAAAATTGATGGGTTGAAATTGAAATTTTGATGATTTAAATGTTTTTATAAATTAGGTGTCCACTGGTTTGTTCCAAATTACAATATTTTTTTAATAATTTTATTTAGTATCGACTTAAGTGTGGGACAAACCCATTGTAATTTTTTTTTCCGTTTACATTGGCTCGATAAATACAAAATATTATAATATTTAATGTCTCTTTAGCATGGGTTAGGTCGACATTACGTGCATCGATTTTTCACGCCGACACTACACTCGATAGCTTTCACACTTTTAGCATGCGTTGAATGGCCAACACATTGCCCATACATAAGCATCGACTCTTATATGCGTATGTGATTTACTAACTCTAGTTTATTATTTTATCGTAGTGCATATTTCAAATTCTTTAGTTCTTTCAATATTCAACCCTATTGTTTGATGACAATATGTTGTTTATAGAACATCTTAAGGTAAATCCAAATATTTTGGTAGTTAAATTTTATGTTTATTTTATTTATAATATTACTTAAAATAAAGACTTTAGTTATTAAATTGCTTTGTTTTTTTAGGAAATGATAAAATATATTATGCTGGTTTATTATAACTATTATTTTTTGTCTACATATTTTGTATTAATTGCAAAACAAACAATGTATTTAAAGAAATATCATATTCTAAGTTTGTTATGATCATAACCCATATTGAATATGAAAGTTTCAATGTCAATAATACCCGTTACAAACAAATAAAACTACATCATTTCTAGAACCCATGTGAATAAAATGGCCCTTTTTATGTTATATTAGTTAGATAAATGACATTATTTGATAAAAAACAATCTAAAAGATTGTCTTTGAACCGTACACATAATTAAAGAAAGAACTGAATGATACAACAATTATTATAAAAAATAAATAAAAAACTCTACACTTTTGACTCTTTTATTAACTTTAGATGCAAAACGAATCTCGTTTATTTTGTTCAACATAGTATGAACATTGCTTTAATCTTCAAAGAATCCTTATCTAATCAAAGGCATGAGGAAGTATGCCACGTACAATAGCTGCAAAAAAGAAACCAAACATCAATACAAAGGAAAATTCGACAATCCATTATAATAATATAATAATATTTTAAATTAAAAATAAATTAAATATGATTAAAATATTAGTTTATTGGATGTGAAGTGTATGTTTTATATCAGCATGTTCCACGCTGCATAAAAGAAAACACAAGAATATAGAAAAATATAAAATGTCCTAATTTGGTGATGTTGAATTTTTTCACACCATGAAGTAAGTATCTTAGATTATTACCTTCCAAATGAGCATGTAGTAGGATCTTATGGAAGCTTTGTCACTCAAATCTACAAATTTGGCATTGTGCCAGAGAATTGAACCAAGAACAGCATGTCCCACAACCTAAAAGTTTGACATCCAAAAAAATTTCAAGTTATTGTAAAATAATAAATCTACACTTGTAAGCAATATTAGAACATGATTTAATGTTCAAAGAAACTGTTCACATAGATACTCTCATGGATAAGTGTTTATCTCTATTATAATGTATTATAATAAATGTATTATAGTGAATATAAGAAATCACTACAAGAAAATCATGAAATAAAAACCAATTTGTAGAGACCAAAATAATTACTTGCAATAGTAACTAAATTAAAGATCATTTTGAAAACTAAAACAAAAATTGGTTTCTAAATTAGTTAAATAGTTTTTAAATTGGTATCTAATTAGCCATCAAGGTTTCAGAGACTAAATTTAGAAACTAAATAATTGGTAGTTAAAACCTTGGTTGCTAATTAGATACCAATTTAGAAACTATTTAACAATAATAGAAACTAATTTAAAAACTAATTTTTGTTTTAGTTTATAAAATTGTCTCTAATTTAGTTATTATTGCAATTAATTATTTTGGTTTCTAAAATTTGGTTTCTATTCGATGATTTTTATTTTTGTTAGTGAATGTAAAAAACATAGTTTGTAAAATCTCATATGCATTATTGTTTATTAGTGTACACCATTGATTTTACACTTCAATGCAAACTTTTGGTTTGTTTTCTTAACAAATAATATAACTTGGTTTATGATAATTTTTCCTATTAGAATTACTAATCTAAAGATTCGTTTTTGTAAGTGGGAGAGAGAAGTGAATATTTTAATAATATAATGTTATTAATAATGATGTGAAAAATGTATGACCAAAGATAATAGTTTAAGGAAGATACATATCACACTCATAATTACATGTATTATGAAACTGTTGTTCTCTTATTATTTAATTATTGTTTTGCTATTCATTAGAACACAGATTAGATTGCAGGTTATAGGTTATGTTAATAATATTTTTTATAAAAATTGAAACACTTCTTAAATACATCACATTAATTTATTTATTATTTGTCAATAAAAAAACACTAATTACATGTGAAAAAAGTATATTACCGTGATAAGTTTAGCCCAAAGGAAAGGAGATGATAGTCCTGCCATAATGGCAACTCCAAAAGCAGATTCCAAAAGGGAAATACAGATCCAGAAAACCTAAATAAGGAAGATTAGTTAGAATCATCAAATATATATATCATTACAGAAAGAATTTCTTAATAAAAATTAATTTTAAAAATTAAAAACTTATTGATATTTAAAATAATTTTTTTATTATTAATAAAAATTTATAAAATAATTTATAAGTTGATATCTAATTACTATCAAAATTTTAGCTACTAACTATTTACATTCTAAATTAATCTCTATTAATATTTTAAAAATTAATTTAAAATCTAAAATATTAGTATATAAAATGTTAATAATTAATTTAGATATCAATTTAAAAATTATTTTATAACATTTTATTAATAATAAAAACCAACATTAAATATAAATAATATTTTAATCTTTAAATTAGTATCTAACTTAATTAATATAAGAATTAATTATTTTTTTATTTCTAAATTTAAGTTAATATTTAAAGATTATTTTTATTGTATAGAAGGATGATATGTTTGATTAAAGAAAAAACATACCTTCTTTTGACCTAAACGTGTTGAAAAAGATTGGATGCCAAATGCTTTATCTCCTTCAATATCAGGTATATCCTGTATAAAATCAAATAAACATTCTCAGTTCTCATATTCAACAGTAAATTATTTTAGATTATAACTGTTAAAAATAAAATAAAATAATCTAAAAATGTGTGTTTTGATAAAGAATAGAGCTTTACCTTGAAGAGTGCTATACCAAGTGAGTATATGGTCGTGAATGCAACAAAAAACATCAATGGCTTAGGAAACCCAACTGCTCTCTTCAACACAAAAGTCTGCAAAATTTCACACAAATCATTAGCACCTTATACATGATACAGAGACACTGATATAATATAAATACGGGAAATACATATAATTTCTTTTTACAATGTAGGATACATTAATACGAATATATATATATATATATTATATAATTATAAATTAATAATAAAAATTTACATATGTTTTAATTTTTTTTAACAAAAATATATTTTTTTATAACTGATTCAAAAGAATTTATTTCTTATTTTTATAATCATAATAAAAATTTATACCATAAATTTGAGTGTTTGAAAAATTAATAAATTTTTTTCTTTAAAATTATGTTAGAATCATGTTAAAATTGTCAAAAATTCAACAAATATTTTTAAATTGAACATTTCATAAATTTTATCAATATCCAATAGATATGTGCGACACAAATACGTCATTTAAGATTATTTTTGAAACCTAATAGTTTATCATTATTACATGCATATAAGCTAATACTAAATGTGTATAAAAAATCATAATTAGTTATAGGACAAACCTTGATGTGATAGAAGAAGGCAATGGGAAATACAATAGCCATGGTAGAAATGATGGAAGCTGCAGCAAGCACTGGATTTTGCTTCCATCTCAATAGGGGACCCTGAAAAGTTACAAAAATAGTGTCATCACAATAAAATAAAAAGCAAGTTTTGTGTTTATTATAAAACACCCATTTAGGTGAAATCTAAAAGAACTCACCTTGATTGAATAACCACTCCATATCACAAAGAATGATAGAAGACCCCAAAATAGTGGCCAAGAACCTATCATATAGGTCGTCAAAAAACCCTGTAACCAAAGAATAAACTAATAAGTCTCAACTACTATGTAAAAAACATATATTCACTAAAAAAAATCATTAAATAATAATTAAAGTTAAAGATAAAAAATAATTAATCACTTTATTAAATTATATATTATTTTAAAAACTAATAAAATATTTATATTTAAAGTAATTTCTATTATTAATAAAAAATTATAAAATAATTTTTAAATTGATATCTAAATTAATTATTATATATTTTAAATTAGTATCTCTAAAAAAAACTAATGAAAATTAATTTAAAATATAAAATGATAATTAGTTAAATTTTTTGTAATTAATAGTTAAATACTAACTTAAAAACTATTTTATAAATTTTTATTAATTATAAAAATTATTTTAAATACTAATATATTTTTAGTTTAATTACATAGTAACTAATTATTTTATATTTTAAAACTAATATATTTTATTTTATTGCAGTGATTGTTGTAAAAGAAAGATGAATATGAACCATGATTGCAGATGAGACTGTAATAAGAACACCAGTGGTGAAGGAAAATGCTCCAGATGGCAATGGAAGAAAGGGTTTGTTTATCTGCCAAAAAACATAACAGAGATTAATAAAACACAAACAATACAATACAAAAGCTTTTAAGCTATAAAAAGTGGCAGGTTTTCTTGACCATATCAAATATTAATTAAGAACCAGTTTGACATTTTTCTACAAAACAAACTTGAGGTAAACTGAACAATAAATTTGTCTTTAACATATTTTTTAATGGAATAATAATACAAACCCTAAAAGACATAAAAAGTAATAACTTATTCTGCACTCAAATTATTTATTTCTAATAGTAACTTTCATTTACCTTGTCAATATCAAGGTCATACAATTGATTCACGCCATTAACATAGAAATCCATTAACGTGAAAGGTAGCAGAGCCTGAAACATCAAAAAGTCAGAAAATATTAACAAAATTCTATTGTTTATAGTTGAATAACTAAAAAAAATTATTAAATATAAATAATTTTAGAGAAAAAATAATTAGTTACTATTGATTAAATTAAAGATATTTTAGAGACAAAAAAATATTGATTTTTAAATTAATTTTTATTATTGATAAATGACTTTTAAATTAGTTTTTATTAGCTACTAAGGTTTTAATTACTAATTATTTATATTCTAAATTTGATAGATAATTAAATATCAATTTAAAAATAATTATCAATTAAAAACTATTTATCAATAATAAAAATTAATTTAAAAATTAATATTTTTTTAGTTTTTAAAATGGTATTTAATTTAGTTAATATAATAATTAATTTTTTTATCTTTAAAATTAATTTTTATTTAATAATTTTGTTATAGTGAATATTTAATAAAAAACAATATATTTGGTCTCACCTGTAATACACCAATGTAAAATAAAGGAGATGATATATCTGATAGTTTATCCACTGCTAAGAATGATGCAGCAATTGTGCTTAATGTCTGTCAAACACAAATAAAATTGAAACATTTAAAACATTAGTGATATAATCCAAAGTAGTGTTTCATACAAATAATTTGAATTAAGTATTAAGCATAACATTAATTTGAGGATTATATGTCTATTAAAACAATTGAACTTACCCGACCAAACATTGTGTAAGGATAGACAAACCAATATAACGCAACAAGAAAACGTTTTACAGAACCAACAATGTCTTTTGATTCAGCAGCATCAGATTCTTCAGACCCAAAAGATTCTTTTGAGATTGCTTTTGGAATATATTTGTTGTTGTGTTCTTCATAGTTGGATCCTCCTTCAACACTTTTGAACTGATTCTTAATACTCAGTTGTTGGAACTTCAAAGGGTTATATTCTATTTGACTTTTCCTTTGCTGCATTGAAGTTTTTGGTGCAAAAGAAGCTACAACACAAATGCAGTATCAGTGACCATGCACAACAACAGTGAAAATGTTTGACTAGAAAACCATTATTTCATAAATAAAAGAAATTGTTTTCAACAATTGTCTTTATATACCCTTAAGTCCTTTGAAAAATCAAAGTCACATATAATTTTTTTTTTATTTTTTTTGAAAAATAAATTCATTCGCATATTCACGTTAATTAAGATTAAATTAATTCATTGATCAAAATTTTAATAGTGTGAAAGAAAATAAAAATTAACGCAAATATTTCTATATATTTTTGTGTAAATCATATGAAACACAAACACACTATTTAGAGGAGTTTAGGACAAGAATATATCATTAAAAGACTATTAAATACTTTAAAAATGAAAAAAATCAAATAATGTAATTTTGAAAACCTTTATTTTATTACAACAGTAAAAAAAAAAAGCACATCCTTCCTTGCAATATTTATATCAAAGTTTGCAAAACAAAGAGAGAAAAAGTAATTTAATCTTTACCGTTACTTCAATTTATCAGATTTCAAAGGTTATGTAATTATATGGCATCCCATGAATCAATTATATGGTATCCCAGGTCTAAAGCTTAAAATTACACAATTATTATTATTATATTTTATTATGAAGTGTACTTTAAACCTAATGTCCCTCAGTGACAACTCATGCATGGGACAACATGTGATACGATATGTTTTAAATTGTTCTGATATCATATTACGAAGAAGACTTTAAACATAACTCAATCCCATAAAACTGGCTCATGGAATGAGGTTTACCCCCCTTATATACAATGAAATATTTTTATCTTTAGTTGACGTGAAATCTCAACATATTTTCTCACACCATTACTATGAAAGGTAAAAGTATTTGAGTATTTCTTTCAGATGAAGAAAAAAAAAATGTGAAAGTAAAAAAATTATTAGTTATAACAAAAAAGAAGGTTAATTAAAGAAAACAGAGGAAATATATGTGAAACATACTTCCATAGGAAAAATTCTTGGTAGAATGTTTGCTCTGCCAGATATTTCCTCCTGCAATTACGAACAGTTCATCATATTAATAACCATAAAACTTGTAAAAATGATAAAAAAAATGGTTGAAACATAATAAGCAAGTAAGTGTTGTTGCAAAAGTAGAGATAATAGGTACCGTTTGTGAGTGAAGTGACATTAGGAGAAAACCTTAGAGACATCGAAGCCATGGAAACTGAACCTTAAAACAAAAGCACTTTCTGATGAAGAGATAAACAAACACAGCCTAGTACTGGAGAAGACAAGGGGAAGAGAGAGATTTATATACTACACTCAGTTTCACATAACTTATTAATAAATTCCATTTCTTGACCATTCTTTCAAAGATAAACAAACACAGTAATAATATAATATAACGAACGAGTAAATAGCCGCCGTAGAAAAATTGGTCTACAATTTCATTAGTTCAAAGCTGCTCAAAATTAATTTTAATTATTATCCTTAAAATATTTGTTAATATATTTAATATTTAATTAAAAAGATCAGCGTTGTCATTTTTGAACCATGTTTTAAAAATTCCATTTAATTTGGGCAGCGATTGAATTATAATTTCAAACGGCACTGTGGAAACTACGTCTTCGTCATCGTTGTCCTCAGATATTCAATACACGTCAGCACTTGGATTCAAGATTGTTACACTTGTTGAAAAAGTCTACATGAATCTTATTCATTCTTTTTAAGATTTTAGGTTAATTATATAAATCATATTACAATTTTCAATATTATTATTTTAATATTTTTATATTATTTAATTTTTATTATATATATATTTATATCTAAATTAATCACATTAAAAATTATATAAAAAAATATCATTTCTTTTTAATATAAAACTTTGACAAAGTTTCATTGCCATTTTTAGTAACCTGCAGAAACACATTCGCACACGTTATTTCCATTTTTAAATCTTACTAATATGTGTATCAGTATTTTTTAAATATTATTTTAAATTTATTATAATATTTTAATACTTGTATAATAATACAATGCATATAAAGAAGATAGAAGAAATAGAACACAATCATATAATTTTAAATTTAAATTTAATAAAGAGAATAATTTTTTGTAGAGATTAATCAAAATATAGAAAAATATAGAAAAAGAAAGAAAATTGAAAATGACAGTGTATGTATGAAAATAAAAGAAAAGGAAAGAATGAGAGTAGGAATGGAGAAAAGAAGATGAAGTTTGGAATACGTTATTTAAATAATGTTGTTTGAATAATGTTGTAACTGATAACTTTGAAGGAAAAAAAATTATTAAATTGAGAATAGATATTTTTTTATGAATAAAATTGAAAAAAAGTTATTAAATTGATATATTAAATTAATTATTATTTTTTGGAAATAAAAATAAAAAAATTGTGTAAATAAATTATAAGGACAATCTTCGTTATATATTGTTATAAATAATTCAATTAAAATTGGATAATTATATTAATAAAAAAATCATTAAATATATTTACGTATATCTCTGAGTTTACTAAGTATAATATTGTTTTAAATTTTAACGTTTAATTATATGATCTATTTATCTTTTAGAATTAATTTTTTAAATGTAGAAGGTTAGATTATTATATTTGCTCAAAAAATCCCACGACTTTATTTATTTTTTTATTTTTTTATTTTGTTGACTTCTTCCTTATTGGTGGCTATTTCGGCACTCGTTTGGCTAGATGAGTGTTTTTGCTCCAAAGTTTCACAACCTTACTTTTACTTGTATTTCAAAAAGTGTGCTGTAGAAAATATTTAAGTCCTCTGTTCAGTCTTTCCTCTTTTAAAATTATTTTTTTATTTTAATAATATAAAACTGATAACATGAAATTTGACTTTTTTTTTAAAAGAATAGTCTAACTATTTATGTGAGGTTAACTTCAGAAAATATTCAAAATAGTTAATATTTAATGTTCAAAGTAAGTAAAATGAAAATTGTATTTATATTTTTGAAACGATTTAAGTAGTTGTTGATAAACCTTATCACTAATCAAAGATTATTGAATAACAATTGGACTGATTTTATTACCCTCATAAATATTGAAATCTTAGCTTAAACCTAAAACAATTAAAAGGATTGTGAATTTGGAATCATTAATGAGTGGACAAAGTTTTTGTACGAAACACAAGTCTATATGAAGTAGATTAGTCTAATGTGTGAAAATTAAAAAAAAAAAAAAAAATACATTCATTAATGAAAAAACGTAAACAATGGGGGAAAGTTAACTAAAAAATGTTAAAGGAAATTTTGACAAAAAGAAAAAAGTTTT
>Ga0123342_1006867_pt1 | contig 15474 bp, 12 predicted proteins | sample Turbeawhitnodule_FD_89960 | JGI IMG/M metagenome (GOLD analysis project Ga0123342, IMG submission 89960) | Root nodule microbial communities of legume samples collected from Mexico - Turtle bean Mexico white nodule | ecosystem: Host-associated > Plants > Roots > Nodule | place: Mexico: Nepantla... | reverse complement strand
TTGGGTTTAGAGAGCGAAGCCGCACCGTGGCTCGGCATTTGCAGTTGAGTGCGAACTCTATGCGCACCTCTGCGGGCTCGCACACTTCCACCAGTGCCTCCTCCATACACCAAAGCTCGATTCTCTCTGCGGGATTCGGATTGGGCTTGGTTGTTGGTGAGTGAAGAATAGATGGAGCAATGAAAATGAGAGTCACGTGACACTGTGATGTAAGCCTAACGTCCCTCAAGGCGCGTGTCCAATTTTTATAGGTTTTCACCTTTTTCTAACGAATTCACCTTCAATGAAGAAACAAGGAGAAAAATCGTTGACATGTGGAGCCCACTCTAACATCCAGAGTGCACTGCTGCACTGCTACTCCACTGACACGTGTTACAGTCATGCTTTGTAGCACGGGGAAATTCGGTGCACAGCGGGTAGTTCTTTGTTTGTCACGTTAGTTGTTAGCATAGGCGTGTTTGTTACTTGCTTGCTGCATTACATTATAAGCCATTGCATTTGGCGGGTAGAAAGTGTTGCAAAGCGAAGGGAGTAGTGAGTCTTTTGTAAGGTTTGTTTTCAAATTTTTCTATCTTTGCGTTTTCTAATTTAACATAATCGGAGGTTTTGCTATTTTGTGAATACAGATAGTTGAATTTCTCTTGCATTGAAGATGTTTTACTCGCACCAGCTTCTTGCTCGAAAGGCTCCTCTTGGCCAGATATGGTAACTCCGTTTCCATTTATTTCATCTATCGTCTTCTGCCATCTACTCTGTATTGGTTATAAATTATAACTCTGATCCCAACTGTTCTCTGTTTTCTCTGTTACATCACTGATTCTATTTTCGGTCATCATGCTTGGCCATTTCTTTGTTTATGTGAAGCGTCTACGAGTACGAGCTCTATATATCTATTCTATGTAGAAAATGTGATCGTGCAAAACCAGCTGCATCGTTGTTGCTTCGTTTTTTTATCCGTGTAACCTAATCGGTGATTCTGGATTTCAAATTTGTTTAATATCTGCGTTTGTTTCTAAAATGAAAAATAAAAATATTAGTCGCATTCTTACTCCTTCTTCATGAAGGATGGCTGCAACTATGCACGCAAAGATAAACCGAAGAAAGCTGGACAAGCTTAACATCATTAAGATCTGGTAATGGTTACTTTACGTTTTTTTTTCGTAGCCTAGAGTGGCGAGCCGCTAGAGTCCTATACATTGCCAACTAAAGGAGCTGATATATTATTTTTTTTTCTTGTACTTGTTTTATAGCGAAGAGATTCTGAACCCATCGGTTCCTATGGCTCTTAGACTTTCTGGAATTCTCATGGGTGCTCTCTCGTTGATTCAATGCTATCTTCAGTTTCAATTTCTATTTCAGTTAATAGGTAGAAATGTAGCATATCTCCGTGCCTCTGCTTACTGGTTGTTGCGTTTTTATCAGGAGGAGTGGTGATTGTGTATGAGAGAAAAGTGAAGCTCCTTTATGGTAAACTTCGAATCCTTATTTTCATGATTAACCTAGCATTAAAATGTTTGAAAGTCCCTCTCAGCACACAACGCTTTATCTGAATTCTTTACTTTTAGTTTTTAATTTTATCTTTTCTTTTTCTTGCAGATGACGTGACCCGTTTATTGGTAAGAAACTCAACTTTGACATTTTTTAAGAATTCAGTTATTTTCTTTCTTTCTTTTTTTACATTTGTTTTCACTGTTGGTACAGGTCGAGATAAACGAAGCATGGAAGGTGAAGACTGGCCCAGATCCAACATTGCTCCCCAAGGCAAAATCCAAGGCTAAGTTAGTCACATTTGTATACTGTTTTTTAAAAGATTTAAGAAAAATAAATATATACTTAAATGGGGTTGTCCGTATATCATTAATCAATAATGCTCTATAGTAACTCTTTCTCTATGACAGGAAAGAGACTGTTACTCTACCAGGGATTAGTGACACAAACGTGGCAGATATTGAACAGTCCCTTCAGTTTTCCAACACAGGCACCACAAAGGGAGTCCAACATAACGCCTTTTTCGCTATGGTATGCGTACCTTGTCTCAATGCATGAAATTAGAAAGGGAAAATAACTAATCAATAAACATTGATAGGTTGAGCTAATCCAAACCCTGTTTATTGCAGCGACTTGATAGTGTGGATGACCCCTTCACTAATATTGGAGACCAAGATCTCCATCAAGGTTGTCTTCCTTAGATGTACTAAACATATATATGTAAAGTTCATGCAAGTGTCAATTTGCTCACTCTTATCATTCTCAGCTGACGTAGAGAACATTACCTTATTTGAACGCTTTGAAACATTCCAAGCTAATACGGGTCCATTCAATAGCTTTGAGAGGTTTTTAGTTTCTATCATCCTTTTTTGTATAGTAGTCTTTAATTTCTTGCAATAATTCATTTACTTTTGGATGTTGTGGTAGGTTTGATATTGAAGGAGATGAGGAAACACAGGTAAATATAACATCTGCAGATCAAATTCCATCCCTTATACCCTCCCCACCTCATGAAGACCAGCCCACCAGAGGTAATTAGGATACCAAACATTTGTCAAAACACGTCTTTCCTTACACCTTATGTGCGTTTTTTTTTAATTTCTCAACATTTCCCTAGTCTGTACCCTACGCATGTAGCTTACGCAACTGGGTTTTTGATGGAAGAGAGTAGTGTACCATCTAGACCAAATTCAGCCATGACCTGTTCTTATAAGCTTGAAAATTGAGTTGTCCGGATTGAGCTTGGCTACAACTTGAACTGTATATATTTGTTAAGGAGTGTAAAGGAGTAAGGGAGTGCCATATTACTAGATTTGTACATATAGCTTAAGAATTGTAGGGGAATAATGGACTTTCTGTACTGAATTGTATGCACAGCCCGTGTATCACCTTTCCTAACAGAGAGGGATTTAGTGTTGACAAATGACTATAGAAGATAAACAATTCGAACTTTTAGTTGGTGGCGTGTAGGTAAAACGTTATTTTAGCATCATTCATAAGTTGACTTGTAAAAAGGGGCATCTTTAGCATAGAAACTGAAGTATTATTATTATAATGTAGTGATCATGGGATTACATTTCAGCTGTATTACCATTTATTAAAATCGACATGTTGTGTAAATAATTAAATCTTGTCAATATAAAAAGTAAATGAGAATGAAATTTGTTTGCTGACATATAACTTCTGCAGCTGATATGTTTCCAGACCTTCATCCTAGACAACGGGACCTTCAGCAACCTAATGAAGCCATGACACTTATACAGGTAATACTATTATTTAATTCTACAATGACTATTAATGAGAAAAAGAAATGACTAACCTTAGAATACTATGCAACAGGAACCTAGAAGGCGAGTACCAAATAAAAGAAAAAGAGGAGGACGATTGGATGTAGAAATGGGTTATGAACAAACCATTATTCCTGTTCACATATACCAACACTGGCTTCAGAATGCTTCTGATATTGTCTCGCGAAGGAGTAGAAAGAAAAAGGTTTCTCATATATGATATTCTAGGAAGCAGACAATTTTTGAAAGAAAGATAATTAGAGAGTACAATATCATAAAAAAGAAAAAAAAAAGAAAAGAGAAGCAGATAAAATTTGAAATCTAATTATATTTTCTACAAAATGCTTCCCGTATAAAGAATACATTCTCTCTGTTGCAGCAAACCAATGTCTTGTCATCGACAAAGATAGCCAACCTCATGAAGCTGCCACCTGTTGCGCTAATTGGTGATTCATTAACAGCTGAAAATAACAATATATATTATCCAGCACCTATTCTTGACTTATGGATTAAGAGCATTCAACCACTCCAAGATTCACCTTCAGGTCAGCGTAAAGTCTCTCTCTGTTATTAGTTGATCTTAAGAAAGTAACAAACTTAATTTTATGCAGAAAGGATTTCAGCCCACCATCCTCCAGAACCATCATTTTCATCACCTCAAGGAGTACACAATGGAGATTTCATGCAATTTGTTAGTCTTATACTCCATCTTTTGGTTTGCTTTTCTTTATTTTAGGAGGACATGCAACTTATTTCTAATAAAATGTTCAAATGTGAAGCCTTCTGAAGATTTTGACAGTATGCTAGACCACCAGGCCCCTCCAATGGAGAAGCAGCGGAAAAATATCCTCATGGATGAACTGACGGCTAGTCTATTGAGAGGGCGTGAATCTACTCCGCATGTCTCATCAATGAAAGCCGGTATTTTTTTATTGATTTCTATATTGGATCTTTCAATTCTCCAATGGACATCCATGACTAAGAAAATACACATAATTGTTCTTCAATATGTTTTTCTAGTAGACAGTGCACATTCCTTTCCAAGACCAGCCTCTGAACATGGTCCTGCCTCACATTCAGACTTTGATTCGGGAAGGTAGTTGGTTCAATTTATAACCTATCGCATATTGTTCAATAAGTCGTCATAGTTTCAAATGTCCATTCCACCTTGATGTCTAGAGGACAAAAAGATAATTGTAGTTTTGCACTTGTTGAATAAGATTTGTTTGTTGTAGTCTGATGTTTCAGAAATATTAACAGATTAAAAAATAGAAGGTATTCTTCATCTGCAAACAGCAGTGGAGGTCTTGAGCCACTAGTGGAGGATGTAAATTTCAAGTTAGCTAGGCTTTATGAAGATGGTCCCACGCCCGATCAAGGTATATATTACTTGTTATATTAAGGCTTTTTCTAAGATTGGAAGAGGACCACCTGTAATGGTATATTCTTTATTCACTTGAGACACAAGTCAGCCTCACAAGTTCCTTTTCAGAACTTCTCGTGGAAACAGGACCCACGCAAACGCAAGTAAACATCAATCTTCCCAGTGACAACATAACCGATTCCATACAAGCGTATGAATCTCTTTTAAGTAATTATTAACCATCATTACAGATTTCATTTTAGGTAATAATAATGCATATTTCTTGTGTTTGAACAGACAGATGAAGGCACACTTTGACACGCCTGGAGCTCCTCCTGTTGAATCCCTTCATATTCTTGCTGCTGGAATGACACGGACATCGGCATCACAACTTTTCTATCAAGTTTGTGGTATACATTTAAATTCTCAATTTTTATGTTAAGTATTTAATATTTTTTTAAATTATTTATCTAATAAATAAATAAATAAAAGTTGATTTTTGTATCCGGTATTATCTCCGATAATTCTATTCCACGCATGTTTATATTTTTTGTTAAATTAAAATATTGTAATATGATCTTTTGTGTTAAGATATAATATACATATTAAGACTCTTATGTTTATTAATAGTATATTAGGAAAATATTTGATGATAAAATGGAATAAAAGATTTTTTAAATATAATTAATTAGAAAAGTTAATGTAATAGTTATATGGCAAAATACACAGTAAATATATTTTAATGATTTAAATAATTTTTTTATATTCTCAATTTGAATAAAAAATTTATGGATGCTTAAAACAAAAATGGTCATATATTAATTTAAATCTTTAAAATAGTAGTTTAATGACTATATTCACTACTTTACACCATCATTAGAATAATTATTGTAAACATAACTATTTATGATTGGATAATACTATAGAATTATTTTACAATATTAATACATTTTCATTTGCACAGTTCTTGCTTCTCGTGATGCTTTGAAAGTGGAGCAAAAAGAACCCTATGGAGAGATTCTCTTCTCTAGAGGATTAAAAATGTGATGAATTTCGGTTCTAATTTGCTTATCACTAATGCAGCTTGGGCCCTTTATCACCAAGTTATATTGACGTTGAATTTAGTTTGCAATCATATAGTTATGACATACTTGTAACTTCTATCGATTATCCAAATTGCTACTGCTGGTATTTTTCAAGTATTACAAACAGGTTCTTCATTTGTCACTTCTCTTATAAATTTTTTAAGTTTTTTTAACTTTAATACTATTTCAGAATTTTATTAATTTTCAAGATCGTATATCCATTTTACTTAAATGGATCTTACAAAACTTTATTTTTTTTTATTAACTTACCAATTACCTACGGCATCCCTCTGCACCAGTATGACCTTTGTTAACCAGGAATATATTTTTAGAAATATCACACAGTAACTCATTTACTTGCATATACTTCTCCATTCTTTTTCTTTTTTCATTTATACTTTATTATCTTTTTTTTAATTCTTAGAATAATTTATTTCTATTATTGTTATTTTCTTTTGTTAAAACTAAAGCTCTTATTCTATAAAAAAAAACACTTAACTATCACAAAATCATATATTAAAATTTTAAAAAAATTGTTTGGATTTTTTACTGCATATATTTTTTTTCACAAACAATTTTTTTATTTTATTTTTTTCATTTAAATACTGTATAGATTTTCAGTTGTCTTCTATTATATACATTTGAGAGGGACCATATGCAAATAGTAATACTACCAAAAAAATTTATCAAAAAATATATTTACTTTTAAAAGATATTCTATATAGTAAAATATAAAATCAATGGTTGATTTTTTGTCCTCATTATTTAACAATAACATTAAAAAAAATCACCAATTTTATGTATAGTTTATAATTGTATACAATTACTTTTTCTGTATCACTGAATAATGATTACCTCTGTAATGTTAATTTTTAGTATTATTAAATTATAATTTTATTATATTTTCTTAATATTTATATGATATTAATTTTTTTACATATGATTATATTAATATTATGTTAATTTTTTTAGAAAATATAGATTTAATTTTGAATTTCAATTTTTTTATAAAAATATGGATTTAGATTTATAAAAATCTAAATTATTTTTTTATAGAAAATATGGATTTAGATTTAAAATCTGATTGAAATATTTAAATCTGGATTGGATACGAATTAGATTTTTCAAAATCCAATCTATGACTAGCCTTACTTACTTGTGAGGTGTTCAAGAATAATATGTTGTATTTGTAAACTTTTAAATTTTATAATAGTTATAATTGTTGATATTATTTTATGATATTTTCTTTATATTTATATAATATTGTTAGTTTTTTTAGAAAATATAAATATAAATTTAGATTTAAAATTTAATTTTTGTTATAAAATTATGAATTTAGATTTGAATTTATAAAAATTCAAATTAATTTTATAAAAATCTAAATTAATTTTATAAAAAATATGGATTTAGATTGAAAATCCAATCCAAATACTTGGATTTTGATTATGTAAAAATCCATATTAATTTTATAAAAATATGGATATGGATTTAAAATCTATTCTAAATATTTGAATTTGGATTGAATTTTTCAAGATCTAATCCATAACCACCTTACTCGTACTAATTCAAATATCTCTAATTTTATGGTTACTCAAGTTGGTTTTTCGTACAAGTGTATTTTAAATATATAACAAATCATACCTTTCATATTTAATGATTTTGTAATTTCTTATTACAATAATAATGTAACATTATTAATTTAAAACTTCAAATTAAATGTTTAATTATTTTAATGGAATCAAAATTTACATATTTATTAAAAAAAATTCAAAAAAGTGATGTGGATTATACTAACTCACTTCTGAAAACGATTATTTAAATTAAATATAAATTCACTTTAAATTTATGGATGACAAATCTGGTCTTTAATAATCAACCCATTTATATATTTAAAGTGGTAGTTTTTGGCCTAAAATGTATGCCATATTTTTCTAATAATATAATTTATAAGATTTATCGTGAAGTCTGAAGATTTAAAAAGCTTGAGAATAAAAATATCTGTAGAAAGGCATAATAAAAAGGAAGAAAGGCACATGCAGCTGTATAACAATGATGACGCATCATGTATAACACCTACCATTAATAACCCTTTTTCCATTTATAACCCCCACACTCTTAACGTTTCTTCTCCTTTGCTCATTACCCTCTCACTCCACTTCACTCCCCACAAAACCCTTTTCCCTTCTAATAACTTCTCATGTGGCCACCGTGGCTTAATTCACCCAACCGGTTCCGCAACACTCCACCGCCGTCACCGTCGCCCTCCTCATCTCCGTTGTCGTCGCATTCTCGATCTCGCTCCTTAAGCTTCTCCTGCTCATCTTTCAAAGACATTCAGAGCCTCCTCCAAGAAAAGCCCGAATCCGGCCCTACTGCTCCAAAATCTCCGTCGCTATTCCGCCGCGTCCGGATCTCCACCGCCGTCCTACGCGCCTGGGGTGCCTCGCGCGCTACCGTCCCCGCCGCTCTCCCGCCCGGCCTTGACCAAGGCGTCGTCGTCTACTTCACCAGCCTCCGCGTCGTCCGCCGCACCTTCGACGACTGCCGAGCCGTCCGATCCATCCTCCGCGGCCTCCGCGTCGCCGTCGACGAGCGTGACGTCTCCATCGACGACCGCTTCCGCGACGAACTCCACGCCGTTCTCGGCCGCCGCAGCAATCTCGCCTTGCCACGCGTCTTCGTCGGCGGCGTCTACATCGGCGGCGCCGACGATGTCCGTCAGCTTCACGAGAGTGGCGAGCTCCACCGCCTCATTGAACGGCTCCCGCGCTCGAATCAGAACGCTTGCGACTGTTGCGGAGGTTTCAGATTCGTAGTGTGCGATGAGTGCAACGGAAGCCACAAAATCTTCACCGAAAAAAACGGATTTCGAAGCTGTTCGTCTTGCAATCCTAACGGTTTGATTCGGTGCCCTGCTTGCTTCTTTGTGCACCCGCGCCACACCAAATAACTTACTCCATCGGTTAGTTACTGCTCACAGCTCACAGACAACTCACTGAAATAATTAAATTAATCATTTATGTTTATAAATAAATAAAGACTTTCTCACTTGCTTTTCTTCAATATGAGTACATTACATATATTAATTGAAATCGTGTAGTCTGGAGGATCTTCAAATCTGAATAGGCTTACGTCATTATTAATTGTTAATTAATTATTAATAGTATTTTGTTATTCTTACATGGTTTTAGGGCTTATGATCTAGGTTTGATTTGTTGTAATGGCACACTTCAAACACTATTGATTCACATGGTGCATGACATGCTGGAGTCATGTACTAACTGACAGCACACAATGGTATCTCTGAGAAGTTTCGTTTAGCATTACCAAATCATCCGAAATTGTTTGTGTCTGGTGGTGGGTGATGCCAAATTTGCTTCAAAGGGTCGAAACTGTTCTCACAGTTTTCGATTCAGTTTTTGTTCTTGTTCATACTCAATTATCATTGGGGTAGGTCGTGGACAATTGTCTTAGGAGGTGGGAACCGCGTGTGTTGGACCTTGTTTAGGGTCTGGCCCATTTTCTATTTCCCTCTTTTTTTGAGTACTGATTTTGATTGCTTGGCCCACTTCTTTTATAGTGCAAATTTCTTCATGCTCAATTCTCATCTTTTATCACGTTAACATGACCCCAGCTTGTCTCATGATCTATATTGTTTTGTCTTTATAATGTAAGGACTAACTATGAACAAAACAAAAAAGTTTTTTAAGAACTGAAATTATATTTTGAAGCGTCGTGGGATTCATTGTGCACCTTAAATCAGAATGAAAGTGGGTAGGAAGTTAGGAACTAGGATGAACATTGACTATGTTTATCCAAAAAAAACCTTCTTGGAGGAAAATACATTTGGTGCCATGATTGTTCTCGTGAAATTGTCATATGTTTATTTTATTCTGTGTTCTAAATTCTATGCAACATGCTACGCATGAAAGTGCATAGTTGGACAGAAGTCGAGCAATTGACTTGATGTGTTTTTTCTAATTGAAAATTATCATACATACAATCTAAATATAAGTATTTTTTTTTAGTTTACATGAGAAGGAGAACTTCTAGATTTTGTTTTTGATAATGAAGTGAAAAAACCACAGTATTAACGCTCTTTCCAGATCTGTATGCTCTCTTACAAGCCCAAATATGCCTCACAATATCCACATCTCATGCCAACATTTCACATGATCCAAATAATATTCTTTTCATTATTATAGCTCATCTCAGCTGGAAAGATATCGTTGATCAAGAAATCAAAGCTCTACCTAAATAAACGCTTGGGAACTTGCTCCTTGCGCCCTTAACGGGCATGTCATGATCTTTAAATATGTTTTCAAATCAAAACTTAAACTTGGTGGGTCGAGGTATCCTTTTCACATGATCCATGACCTCTCTAGTTTTTAACTTCATTCAACACCTAAAGTCTCTTAGTCTCTTCACCAACTGAAATATTCTCTTCATCCTTTTTTTGTTTTGATTAACCCTAATAATTTCCAATACAGTGGGGTTGTCGGAATCATGATAAATAACTGTATAACCCTCTATTATAATTATCAATATATTGTGAATATTCATATTTGTTTTTTTTTTTAATTTTCATATTATATTATAAAGAGGTTTTTTGAATTTCATATTATATTATTAAGAGGTTTTTTGGATTTTTGATTTTCATATTAAACGGGTACAAGAACATAAATATACACCATACCTCATACCTCAATTGATTCGGCTTCCTCCTCACTGATCTCTCTCTAGAGGTTATGGTTATGGACTCTCTCTATAGGATAAATATCTACATATAAATGAAATTAGATTTATTTCTACAATCACGACTTTCAGTAATGTGAGTGAAATCCAGTATTGTTAATGAAATTTGTGTAATCCACAGTAAATATTCCATTAAAATAGCAATTCAGTTTTTTTAGAGTAAATATTCCGCTAAAAGTGACAAATAGGCTATTGATAGCAAATATTTTGACCAAGTGTCATAGTTATCCAAAATTAAATAACAACAAACTAAAACTTATTTTATAATATACACATTTATAAAAATAATATTAATATGAAAATATTATAATTTTAGAGTACATTTCTTAAGTAAAATGTTCTTTCATTGTGATTTTACAATACCCTAATTTTAATATATTAAATTTTTAATATATGATATAATATCAAGATTAATATATTTTAAAAGTAGAGTAAATAGGACACAAATAAGCTCCACAGAGAATACAAATTCATAATTTTATCTTCTATTTTTTAAAACTATGTTTCAGTGGTGTTTTAAAGTCGAGTTGGATTCCCTCGACTTAAAGTATAACATAAAACAGGTTAAAAAATAAAAGGATACACCACTTTTTATAATTCAACCACAACCCAGTTACAGAGCAACCTTTTAGAAAATTATATAATTGGGCAGTAATTTTTTCTATAATATTTTAATTTTGTTTTCATCTGTAAATTACTTTTTTGTTTCATGAATTATTTTCCTCTAAATTAAATTCTGGCTTGAGATAACTCATGTTACAATTGTGGGACTAATAAAAATATCTATCATGTTTGATTTTTAACGATGTAAAGAAGTTAAAACTATAAGTTAATATACTAATAAAGAATAAAATATATAAGTTTTAATGTGAAATAATTAAAGTTCGTGAATGATATATCATAAGGAAGAAACAATAACACTTTTTACGAACTCAAATATAGAAATAAATCATAATTTTAAATCAATAAATTAAATTTAATCAAAATTAAAAGAATTATGATAATTAACTGGTTGTCATAAAAAACATAATCATATAAACTAAACCAAAGATACAATATTATGACACAACAATGAGAAAAGAAATTAGTTTTTAAAATTCATGATAACAATTTTAATGATAGAAAGATGTCATGTTTTAATGCGATATGCATATTTAGATAATTATATATAAATGACGAATATACATCCTCTCGATCATAAATTTTCTTGCTAATTATTTCTGGGTAATTATGCTGTTTATATGAGGTTTTTTATCTGCATTGTTAATCACTAATCTTAGAAAAAATATCTAACTGCCTATTTTTAGTAGGTTCTCTATTCAATCATATTGTTTCCTTTCAGATTTTCAAATTCAAAATTTTACCAACTTATCAAATTCACATGTTAGTAATTTTTTTTGGACTTAAATAACTAAAAAACATTTTAGATGAGGACAAAAATATTGTCAGATTAACTGCCTATTTGTATGTATTTTTTAAACAAAATTTAGCAGTGGGAGGATTTTCTCCCTTTGGAAAAAATTGTATTGTTTTATATAAAGAAGTATATAAACTCCCTTTTGACCTATAAATCAAATAAAGCTTAAATAGTACATACTTAAAATAATGTTTCACCCACCCAAAATGAACTTCCCTACGTATATATACTGTTTTTTTTTCCTATGATACTTGTTAGGTACATGAACTGGTTTGATTTTACTCAAAGGTTAATTTTAAAAAAAATAATGTTTTCTTAACCAATTTATTTTGATAACATGCATGTTAGGAAAATGAGAGATAAATAATTTTCTTTTATAAATTATAACTCTTTTTCATTTTGAAATGACACTTTTCCATTCCAAAACTTAATATATTATGCATATAATAATAATAATAATTAATATTATTAAAAAAAGTTTAAGATATCTCTTAAGCTAAAACATTCATTGTCACTGTATTATCCTTGAAACATCATATTTATAATCAATTGTTTCTTTAAAACTATAATTAGATTTCCTAGAAGACCTGATTTTTCTCTATTTTTTTTTTAATTTGTTGATCCTCTTGTTGTTGTTTCTTAAGCATTGACCAACCTTATTAATTGGTAAACTTCCTAATAGTATATAATCCCTCAAATCTTGAAATAATGCATAACTTAACATTTACTTAAATTTGTATAGATTTTTTTATGTTACTGTATTATAATATAGGATAAATTTCTTTCATTAGCTTATTTAATTTATTTATTAATGTTTAAAATAAACCGAATTAAAAGAAGTGGAATAAGATATATACTTTTTCTCTTCACCCGTTCTTATATTGGATAACCCAGTCTCCATTTTATACAGTTAACCAATTAAAATTTTAATTATTTTTTAAAAATAAACAAATTTATCTTGCATAAGAGTTTATAATTAAATAATAGTTTATGATTTTTTTTTATACTTTTTATTTCCTTTAAAATTTCCTTTGAATTGATCTCTTTTAGAAGGTTGCTAAAACTTTATTTATTTTTTCTACAGTTTTACTAATTAAATTATTCATTCTCTTTTTAATATTGAATAAATTTAAAAGATCGTACAAACTATCCAAACTTTTATTACCAAGTCAAACCCAGTGAATTTAAACTTATTCACTATATAATTAACTTATGTTATTTGTAGTTAAAATTACTGAACTTTTTTTAAAAGAAATTTCGTACAAAAATTTAGAAAAACAATTAAGATATAATAATTATATATATATATATATATATATATATATATATATATATTCTCTTTACGGTTGTTGAATTATAATGAGTTCTTATAAGTGGAACTCAATCGTCTGCCCTTTTTCTCTTCCTCTTTAGTTTTTTTTTTCACTTTTTTTTACTTTTCTTTTTTCATACTTCATCTATTTGAAAAATTTGATTTTTCTTACTATTAAACTAACACGAAGCCAAGTCCATTGAGGAATGTCCATAAAACTTTTAACCATTACACCAATCAAGTTTTGTTGTCATGTTATGATTATTATTATACTTATAAGTATAATTATCAATATTAATATAATTAATTAAATAAAAATTAATAACATTATTCATATATTTAATATCATTATTATTATTAATATTAATATTATTAAATAATATTAATATTATTGATATTATTAAATATTATCAATATTGTTAAATATTATTAATTTTGTTATATTACTAATATCATAAATACTATTATTATTATTAATATAATACTAATTTTATTATTTAAATTATTATATTAATATTATTAATTTTATAATATTAATAATATGTATACTTATTAGTTATGATTTTTATTATTTATGAATATTAATTATGATTTTATAATTTTTCATATTATAATAATATTTTTAATATTATGTATATAATTACTATGATAATAGTTGGTAGGTAATAGAAATTCGTGGGTAATAGTTGGTAGGTAATAGAGATTCGTAGGTAAAAGTTGGTAGGTAATAAGATCCGTGGGTAATAGTTGGTAGATAATGTTGAATTTACCTACGGATCAGAATCTGTGGGTAATGTCCGTATGTAATGTTGTTCATAGTTAATATTCGTAGATAATGCTGAATTTACCTACGAACTCAGATCCGTGACTAAAAATTCGTAGATAATATTAATTCTTTTGTAGTGTAAGTTTTGATTATAGTTGATATTATGTATGATTGTGTATTGTTGAATATGTTTTCAAAATGCTCAAGTTTGAAATAAAATTAGTGTAGCTGAATGAATGAAATTTATTGTGTGATATCACTTTTGTTATAGATTTCAATATTTGATGCTTGTAATTGATGAAACTTTAAAAATGGACTATGTTGTTGTAGATGTTGATTTTTTTATATTTTCGCTCAAGTGAGCCAATTCTCCTTCAAACAAGCCAATTTTTATTTATTTTTTAGAATGTTAATTTCTATTTTTTATAATTTTTTGTAGTTATTATTAATTTATTATTTTTCATGAGTATTTTAATTGTTAGGTTAGAATAGAATTATTAATTAGTTAGATTGTAATTAGAGTAATATTATTTTATAAATAATTGTAGGATTTATAATTGATATTATTTATTGAAATGCATGTATGATTAGATTAGATTTGTTAATTTTATATTACATGTATATTTATAATTATTTTATACGTGTTGATATTGAGTTCGGAGGTGTTCAACCCTCGACAATTATTTACCGTTTGAGAGACCCTTAATTTCCCGTTTAATACTGAATACATGTATTTATCTACAGAGGAGGTTGTAGTAACAGTAATTGTATTAAGTATTGATTTTTCTAGGTGAACAGTTTGACAAGAACAATACTTTTTATTAGTTCATTAATACGTAACTTATTATTAGTACATAACTTATTATTGACCTGTCATATATTTTACGTACTTTTGGTTCATATCATTTCAGAGGTCCACATAGTGCAAATTATCAAAAGTTGACATTGTTGAACCTAAAAGTTTATAATTTTTGTCTTCCTCTCTTCATTGTTTATCAAAATATCAATATTAACTTTTAATTTATATTGAATTTTAGTGTAATAAACCACCAGAAGGCTATGAGTGTGGTTACTACATTATGCAATGAAAGATTTATAAGGGTAGGGATTCAAAAAGATTGGGAGAAGGTAATAATATTTAAATTATTTTTTTATAATAAAAATATATATACCTTAACACTAATTTGAACTTATTTTGTAATACAATTTTTTACAGATGATCAACCACTACCTTTGAGAGCACTAGATTATGTGAAAAATGTTTGGGTCACATACTTCGTTAATTACTATTACTCTAGGATAGATAATGAATAATATATAGGAATTAGATAGATAGGAATATATATTAGTGTTTGTAATAGATTTATCAATGTATATAATTTGATTGTTTGAAAGAATGTGTTTGAATATGTATCTAGCTGACTTTTTAAATGAACAGGTTAATTAAGAGGAGGAAACGCATCAAACAGAATTGACTAAAATAAAGTTTCATAATAGACAG
>Ga0123342_1006866_pt1 | contig 15475 bp, 10 predicted proteins | sample Turbeawhitnodule_FD_89960 | JGI IMG/M metagenome (GOLD analysis project Ga0123342, IMG submission 89960) | Root nodule microbial communities of legume samples collected from Mexico - Turtle bean Mexico white nodule | ecosystem: Host-associated > Plants > Roots > Nodule | place: Mexico: Nepantla... | reverse complement strand
GCTTTTTGATCAGAGAACCAAAGACCAAAAAAAAGTGAGAAAAGGCATGAGAAAACATATTGACAAACAAAAAATGAAAGGATAGCAGAGAAGATTAAAGTTTGAAATTTTGATAAAAAGAACATAGAACAAAAACAAAAATAAATTTAAGAAAGCTTTTGCATATTAGAAAGAAAGCTTTTTATTATCAGAAATAGATAACCAAAGACCAAAAAATATTGAGAAAAAAGCATGAGAAAACATATTGACAAACAAAAAAATGAAAGGATGGCAGAGAAGATCAAAGTTTGCAACTTTGATAAAAAAAAAACAGAGAACAAAAACAAAAAAAAATTGAAGAAAGTTTTTGCATGTGAGAAAGAAAGCTTTTTGATCAGAGAACCAAAGACCAAAAAAAAGTGAGAAAAGGCATGAGAAAACATATTGACAAACAAAAAATGAAAGGATGGTAGAGAAGATCAAAGTTTGAAACTTTGATAAAAAGAACATAGAACAGAAACAAAAATAAATTTAAGAAAGCTTTTGCATGTTAGAAAAAAAGCTTTTTTTATCAGAAAAAGAGAACCAAAGACCAAAAAATATTGAGAAAAAGCATGAGAAAACATATTGACAAAAAAAAATGAAAGGATGGCAGAGAAGATCAAAGTTTGTAACTTTGATAAAAAAAACAGAGAACAAAACCAAAAAAGGGATAGAATACAACCTGAACAGTTGCAGGGCCTGCTTGAATGCATGGAGAAACTGTTTGCCATCTTTAAACTCAACAGTAGTGATGAAAAACAAACACACTGAATAAGTTGGATGAGATGAACAAAAGGCCAAAAATGAGAAATAAGATGAACACATGCTTACAAACCTGGAACACGAACTCAACAAAAAAGAGGTAAAATACACGGAAAAAGTTGATGAGATGAACAAATCAAAAGAACAAAATATAAAAAAAGGCAAAAATAAAGAGAAATGAAATGAACACATGCTTACAACCCTAGAACACGAACTCAACCCTAGAAACGGTATAAAGATTACCTCGTTCGATGTCAAATGAAAAGAACAAAACCGAACAAAAATGAAATAATGGTTTTATACAACACTGTATATATAGTGAAAAATAATGGTGTTTTGGGGAAAAATGCTTTCAAATACGGCATCTCTAAAGTTTTCGAATTGGTGAAAATGAGTAAAGGAGAGTAATTAGGTTTCAGAGATAGAGAGAATGGGGAAAGCGGAAAAAACGCTAGAAAGCGGAAATTCAAATTCAAAAACCATTACCTGAAGGGTGCTCTGTCATTGTTCTGCAACACCTGCTAGAATCGACATTTGCACAGCCATACATGCTTTTGGAAAAACCATTGCTAGGCACACAAAATACACATTCAGAAACCCTAATTTTTCCTCCACCTATGCATATTGGGCCTGTTCACTCATTTTGGGCCAGCAGAATCATGGGCTCGTTTTCTTCCCAGCTAAAGCCTCACAATCTGCCACGTGTAAAACATTCTTCTTCTAATAAATTTCATTTTTTGTTTATTTTCTTCAAAAATTCGTGAGAGCGACACGTGTAGAAAGTTGTCTGTTTGTGCTCCCTCAAATGTTATAAGTATAGAAGTGTCTCGTGACTCACTTTGTAGGTTACTACAAATCCATTTTTAAAGTTACTACCACCTATTTTGACTTATTCTTTTATTTTCCCAACAAAGAGATATTAAAGTAAACCTTCACAGCATTCTAGTAGCTTTTTGTGTGTATTTTATCTGAATATATACTAATTTATTGCTCAAACTTTCTCCTTAATTAGTTATGGTTGCTATTAGTTACTTTCCAACTTCTCTCTCTGAAATAACTATTGGTAATCAAGACATGAACAAAAGTCTTTGTCAGATACCATTCATTTCACAAGTATAGATGAAATGAAGCGGGTTTTCACCGTCACCAGCAGACCACAAATTAGTCTGAATTGAAAAATTATACTTTTGGATCGAATGTAGGAGAAGAAGAAGAAAGAACTGAATAAAAATTGAATTTTTTTATTAAAGATAGGAGATTCAAAAGTAAATGAGAAAGAATAATTTTTTTTATACTAGATTTAATTAATGTGATTTAAAATAAAATAAAATCAATTAAGTAATATTTTGAAATTATTAGAATATTATTGATTTAATTCTAAGAAGAATGAGTATAAATTAAAGTTGAAAGATAATTAATTGTGAAACTATTATTTTAAAAAGTTGAAAAATAGTATTAAAAATATTATTTAAAATTTAGTATATTTAAATATCTAATTGCTTACATTTTTATACGTATCAATTTATAATAAACTAAAGTATAATAGACAATTTTCCAAATAATAAATTAAAATGTTGAATTATTATGTTGCAACTATCTTTATGCAATTATTCTCATTTCAAATTTCAAGTAAGAAGATATTGAAATGCTTTAAAATCCAATTTCAAATCATTCAATTTTATGTTCAAATTGCACCTTGGTTGTATTGGGCCAAGTTATTTTCATCTGCAATTGAAATATTTCACATTTTCTTCATACTTTTACTATTTTTTTATCAGCAAAATAATAGTTAGATAATTCAACTTTTCATTAGGACCCTTGTTCAAAAGAAACAATGGTAAATAGATATACTTGAGTCTTCAGAGAGTTATACATAAGGAAAATGTTATAACCTACAAATAATATTGTGTGATTGAGTAGTGATATTTTAGTTATGAAAACTATTTTCATTTTATATGAATATAGAGACATAATGATCTATTGAGACGCCAAAAGTACAAGGTAAAGAGAGTGACATGGGACATTCTGCCGTGAGAATACTGAAGATCGTGAAATAAAATTCAAATGACATTATTTACCTAATGTTTTGAGGTAGGCAAGTTTACTTATAATGAAGAGATTTGCCACACAAACAAAGGGATGAAAAATATAAAAGGAATCATGTAAAAGATTCTTCTATAATTAGAATATGTTAAGAATGATGATGTCTTAATGTTTTTTTGACTACCATACGATGGTGAGAGAACTGATATCCTTGTAATATGAAAATCAAATATATTGTTGGGAAGTGATGTCAAATATATTTGAGAGAGAAACTCACACAAACTTATAAAAGATCAATCCAACAAGTAGATGTGTTAAGGAGTCTATCATGAGAGATAGGATAATCCATAAAAGGATACACTTAGTAACGTGTTCTTGGTCATGATGAAACTTGTGTCCCAACATCATCATCTAACTTTTTTTTATTAACAAAAAAAGAATAAATAAAAGAAGTATATCAAGGATACCTTAACCCTTATACAAGAAAGCATAACAAGATCTCCTAACAAAAAGGAGACAAGCTTTAAACTCAAACAAACCAACATACTTAAAAAACTACTCTGCCAAAGCAACTACTCTCAAACACAAGACTACAAAACACAAAACTAACACCAAACCCCTACAAACCCCAGAGCTAAAGTTTTTTAATAGATTTCATGCAAAGCATTGGCTCAAGGCACTAGTCTGAATAAGAGAAACAAGCTAAGCGTACCTTCGAAGTTATCCATGACCATATCTTCAGTTGTACCATTGTAAAGACTTCAATGTGATCTACATTGCCGCTCTTAAAAATTTTATTTTTCTTTTGCTTTCACAATTCTCCTACACGCAACCCCAAAGTTGATTAACTGCTATCATCATCCAACTTAAATTGTGTAATACCATTAAGTTATGAGAGTTGTAGTTGATGGGAAAAACGCACGCGGAAGCAACACACATAATCACGAATCAACTACAGAAAATAAACAACATAGGATTTAACATGGTTCGGTCGCCAACTACAACCTACATCCACACAGACAACTATTAGGTTTTCATTCTATCCTGTTGCACACCAATTACAAGTACAATGATCTATTTAAATAGAGATTATAAAAGGGACACAATGATTAATCCCACTCACTAAACATGGTGTCTAGTTAGCCCAACCCAATTGGTATTGGCTTCATACCCAACAATCTCCCACTTGAAGCCACAGAACAATGTTCACCTGCGCTTCAACTATGTACAATGATTAAGCCCACTCACTAAACATGGTGTCTAGTCAGCCCAACCCAATTGGTCTTGACTTCATACCCAACAATCTCCCACTTGAAGTCACGAAACAATGTTCACATGCGCTTCAACTGTGTACATGTACTTCTGTAATCTGTCGACGGAACTCAATGTTCCACCTCTAGTTGCCACCAGCCTTCTTAATAATCTTGAAGACTTCGTTGAAACTCCCTTGAGTTTCAACACGTTCGTCATGACTGAAACTTTGACCCGTCCTCTATTCCTACCGGCTCCCACTTACACGAATTGCCGGATCTTGGAATAGCCTGAGAACAAACATACTCCATACTCAACAAGAAATTTTTTGGAGATGTTTCAACAGCTGGAATACTGGTTCTCCTAACCCACTGTCATCTAGGAACCTCAGCTGAACCACAACCCGTGCTCCCACTACCATAAGTACCTCTGACTGGTCTACCTGAACCTTTCCATGCTCGTTCATCCTGAATTTGACATGTGGCTGAGTTTCTCTCTCGTAAAGACAACCCTCTTCTGCCCACGAGATTCTGTGAACTGGACCTTGTTTATCTTCCGAACTGGGATGGTCACTCCCTCAGACGGTAATCCGGCCATATACAACGAACCTCTATTTCTTCCGCGGGCCATGACAATATTTCCCTAGTCGAATTTTCACTACTGATTTCCGAACGAACTTCACATTATGTCCCTGTTCGTCCAACTGCCTAACAGAAATCAAATTTTTCGTTAAGCTTGGAACAACTCTGACATCCTTCAAAGTCCAGAATCCAACTGACGTCTTTAACACTATGTCACCCATGCCCGTAACATCAAGAGTTTTGTTGTCTTCTAGTCTTACCTTTCCAAAGACTCCTTCTTTTGGTCTTGCTCCCACTACCTCTGATATTTCTCTTACCTATGATGACATTTAGCGATTCCCTAGATAATTCCCAGAACTCCTTCTTCCGACGCCCTCGCCAAGAACGAGATCACAAATCTTCTCAAAAGTGAATCCATGGGTCCCGCTGAACTGGTAACTGTTGTAACCGTTCTAAACCAACTGTCAGGTAATGACGATATCAGTAGTAAAGCTTGAACTTCATCATCGAACTTAATATCCACTGACATAAGTCCGGCTAAGATCGAATTCATTTTATTAATGTGCTAAGTAACTAAATTGTTTTAACTTCGTGCCACAACGAAAAACAGCCACACCCCGCGCCTAGCACCGCACCGTCACTGCTGCACGCGCCACCCTGCGTCTTCCATCACTGTCATCGCACTGCACCTCCGTGCTGTCTCGCTCACCGCAAGCACCTGCACCTGTTCGCCATGAAACACGATCTGCCGCCTTACTGGCGCACTGCCTGGACACGACCCTACTCCGAGCAAGCCACCTGCACAACGTCGCAAGCTACCACCACTCCTGTCGCGACCCACACCACTACACGTTGCACCACCTACTGTGCGCACCTACCGCGAGTCGCGGGTCTGGACTGTTGCAAATCTTGGGTCACCGTGAAACCCTAACTTTGGGATGCCGCTGTAGCCCTTGTGAAACCCTAGCTTTGGGACGTTGTTGTCGCCTCTGCAAAACCCTAGCTTTAGGGACGCTACTGCAGCCCTTGTGAAACCCTAGCTTTGGAATTCTATTGTTGTCCTTGTGAAACCCTAGCTTTTGGATGTTGTTGCCGCTCCTGCGAAACCTTAGCTTTGGGATGTTGGTGCCGCCTCTGAAACCCTAACTTTGGGATGCTACTGCAGCCGCAATTTTCACGTCTCGTCGATTAATTTCTGCTGACCGGATCTCTAGTGTGTAAATGAACCAAAACTCTTGATACCACTTGATAGGAAAAACGCACGCGGAAGCAACACACATAATCACGAATCAACTGCAAAAAATAAACAACACAAGATTTAACATGGTTCGGTCGCCAACTGCAACCTACATCCACATGGGCAACTATTAGGTTTTCATTCTATCTTGTTGCACACCAATTACAAGTACAATGATCTCTTTAAATAGAGATTATAAAAGGAACACAATGATTAAGCCCACTCACTAAACATAGTGTCTAGTCAGCCCAACTTTATTGGTCTGGTTTCATACCAACAATAGTGACATCTGACCAGCGAAAAAATCATTCAAAAAATGAATAATTAAAATGATTTAAAGTAAGAGTAATTGTGTGTGAATATAATGTTGTGATTTGTATTTTTTTTTTTTTTTTTGTGTGTGAATATTTTAATATTTTGTGTGTGGAGTTCACAAAACAAAGAAGATTCACCCTTAATTTTTCATTTTTAGGATTAAATTAATGGAAACACTTGTGGAGGTTGCACTTGCTTTCTTAACATTTTTTTTTCTATTATTGTCATATTTATTTAGGGTCTAAAGATGCAAGGTTAATTTTAGAGATGACTATTTTAAGATTAATATTTTTTTTCTTTTGTGTATTTTGATATGGATAAGTCTAATTTCAAATTTTTATGTGTTTCAGTCGTTATATTTTCTCATAACTTGTATTTAGTTATTTGGATTGTTTTACTATTATCCACAAGGACAAATACATTTTTTATTCTTGTAAAAAAAAGCTTATTATTTTAATATATATATATATATATTTTGTGATTATTATTCATTAAGGTATATTATGGTTTATATATGTTTGGGAGAAAAATACTTAGATTTAGGTTGGAAACTACAACAAGATCATGTGAACGTGAGTTTAATATATATGTTTCTAATTTAAAATAAGAACTCATACTATTTTTGTCTCCAATATTCGAAGGTATAAAATTTATGTATTATTTTCATCTTTAATGGATTACAGGTATACCCATAACTATACTTACACTTGTTTAAAAATTTATAAAATACAATTTTTTACAAAAATTAAAAACCAAAGATATTTATCTACAATTCAACACCCAAAAATACATTTTTTTTCTTTAATGTAAAATAACAATAAAAAAATATAATTACATAAATTTTAAAAGTACTATATAATTTTAAAAAAATAATCAATTCAACTATTTTTCTTCAATATCATAACGAGTTATAAAATATTTATATATGTAAATTTATTTATCATCATTAATTTATATGTTATAAATGATGGTAAACACTAAAATATTATTAAATTTGTAATCATATCATCCTTATGATAATTCAAAGAATGCATTAAAAACAGATAAGAACCAAACTTGATATATCTAGAAACTTTAGCTAATGTACTAAGAACAAAAGTCCTAAAAATGTACTAAATCAAAATTAATAAAAATGAAAAAAAAATGTCAAATAAATAATTGTCACGTTGCTTTAATTATCCATGTTAAGTAATCCATATAGATAATTAATGGCTTGCTTTAACTATTAAAACAACAATAAACTTATTGTATAAAATCCATTCAATTTTTTATTATTGTATTAAAACTAATTTTTTTGAAAATCTTTTATGTGAAAAACATTTGGAAGTGAATTGTGATTAGTATATTGATCACTATTTACCATACTAAAAAAAAAAAAAACTATTTACCATACTCATATCTCACACTAATTCACTGTATCATGAGTTGGTTTCTTTTAAAATTATACTACAAAGAAGATCAATTAATTAATTAGTACATTGGGTAGAAGACAAAAATGGGGTTTTTGTCATAATAATTAATTGAATACCTTGTCCCCACACGTATTCAAAGACTTTGTGGAGCTTCAGACACCAATTGATACAACCGCGTATTCAATCCAAATAGGATTTCAGAATAAACGCAAAATTTAACTCTTAAAAGTGTAAAATATTATTAGTCTTTAGAACTAAAAAAAATATATAAATCCATACGAAGTCACTTTAATTTTTAAATTTAATTATTTACAAAAAATTACATATATGTTTTATAAATTATATTATTTTAATGTTTTTTTAATATTATTCTTATGAAATTATATTATTTTAACATAATAAAGTGATACATATTTTAATGTTTTTATTCTTTCTCCCTTCACATATTTGTCTACGTAATAACACTTTTATTTTTTATCACCACAATTTCACTTCTTTTGTAACGAGAATGAAGGATGCGTTGGCTAATTTGCTTCCAGAATATCTTCATTTTTTATTTCCTTCCATGTATTTTTTTTCCTCTTCTTTGTGATTGTTCTTACTTTTGATTGAATATGACATTCATGTTTATCTTTTTCTTCTTCTTTTAATTTTTATATTAACTAATGTTTACAACTTTGCTTTATGTTATATTTTTATCTTTGAAATAATTTAGAAAAATGTTGTCACGACTCTAATACAAAAAAAAACTTAACATCCATTTAAAGAAAATATAAAATTACACTGGTGTATCCTTTATAAAGTTTTATACCGTCAACAACTTTATATATAAAAAAGGTAATTTTTATTTATTCCAACAATCAAGTTATAACTTCATATAATCATTATTATCCCTATCATTAGCTATAATTACCTTTTTCATCCATATATTTAAGATTAGTATTCAATTTATTTCAGTGATTTTTAAAAAAAATTAAATTGGTCCCAAAGTTTGTTTAAAAGTCTACAATTTGGTCATTTCTGTCAAATTTTCACTAACGGCGTTAATAGGTGATGATGTGGCACACAATATGTCAAATTTATGTATAGCTGCAATCTATGTGTAATCCCTTTCTCTTCCCTCCATTCATTCTTCCCATCCTATCAGAGTCTCCATCCTTCCCCCTTGCATCAACACTTCCCCTATTTCTCTAGCATCTATATCAGGTCCTCCCAATCCAATCTCAAGCATTAGGTTAAAATATAATTTCCCGCTATCTAACAATTTCTCTTATTCTCATATTTATTTATCCAATTCTACTATTGTAGATACTTTGAAAGTCATGTGATACTGAGGGAACACCACATGTCCCAAAACAAGGGAGAAGCTAGCAAACACATAGTTGGTTCCCAACACATCTTTCAAGAGGCTCATCCAACAGTTCTACGCCGACAACATTTCACTCAACAGCCAATCTAACTGTAACCGCAACCGCAACATCGCGGAGCTAGTCCCACGGCGACGTATGCTGTGTAATTCCACAGCGACGTATGCTGTGTAATTCCTGGTGTGGTTCCTGACGCAAAGGTTGGTGTTCGAAATGCAAGAACAAAAGCAGAAGGCCGCGTACGAGATTCGCGTGCTTGCTAGAACCAATATTTTCAATAAGGTTTGTTTGATTGAAGCAGGAACAATGCCTCCTCTACTTGAATAGAAAACCCTAAAATCGAAGAAGGGGAAAACACTTTGATCGATCATTGAGACGAAACCCTAAAATCGACGAAGGGGAAAACACCCTAACAGTGGAGTGGAGGTCCTAACGGTCCAAAATCAAAGCGGTAAGGTGGAGTGTAGGATCTGACGCGGGAGAATAGATAGAGGGAAGAAGAAAAAACCCTAAAAATTGGTGCCTACGTGTACAATCCACGTTTGCATATTAATGACATTGTGTGCCAAATCATCATCCGTTAACGCCATCTGTGAAAACTTAACAGAAATGACCAAATTACATATTTTTTTAAAAATCATTGTAGTAAATTGAATATTAACCTTAAATGTAGGGACGAAAAAAGTAATTATACTTTAAAACTATAACAAAAATAAGGTAATAAATATTTTTTTAAGTATTTTATGAAAAAAAAAATATTATATTGAATTTGATCTAGATAAATAGAACATCAAATAGAATTTTAGTTAAAATCATCATTATCATAGTGGAATTTTGCAATTTCACGATTTTGCGTAATAATTCTGATCAAGATTCCACATGTGATCATGACATAGTAAAATCATGTGGATCATCAAGTAAGATAGTGGAGTTGTGAAAATCGTTGTTTTCTTGTATCTTTTTTATTTCATTTCCAAACATTAATTCACCTTTTAGAGTCAATGAGTTTTCAATTAAAATCCAAGTACAACATAACATTTTTCTCGCACATAATATCCCATGTATAACTACATAAAGTTAAATTTCTTTTTGTTGTAACATTATAGATTCTTCTCCTTCTTAATTCATAAACCATTCAGACTCACAAATTCAAGGAATAGACACAATTTTGTTGCAACTCCTTGTTACTAAAAACCATTCATAGTCATGACTGAAGTTACAATTGGTTTTGATTTCGCATCTCCTTTTTGCAACAACATAACTGATGAAGAAAACCACTTGTCATCACAATAACGAACAACAACAACGTCATGAATTGACAACATTGCACTTTCATCTTCTTGTTCGCCATAATGTTTGTAACTCTTTCTTCCCTTTGGATGTCACATGTTTTTCATATCATTTTTATCTTTTTCATTTTTGCCTCTTATTTTCTTTTCTTATATTGATTTTAGAAACCAAAACGTAGAAGCACCATTATAATGGCTTCGGGAGTTAGCACTTCTAATCCCCGCTCTAGTGATATTGTTGCTACTTCTGACAATAATGAAAGTTCCTTCTTACAAAATATTTGCTCTAAAAAAATGGTAAAAAAGATTCATGTAGTAGAACAAACTTGACTTGGAAGCATGAAATATGTATTGTTTGAGATCCAAGAGTGCAATTTTTTCAAAAATACTATATTGTTAGGGGGTTATTACTTGAATCACCACTTAAAATGAACTCAAAAGGATGTAATTTCTTACATAGTGTGAATAATGAAGAAAAAAACAATGTTTGAGGTTGTTGTAGGTTTACAACAAAGATTAATGAAGAAAAACAAGGTTTGATATTGAAGATAATGATGCAAAAATTGAAAAAAAAAATATGACTAAAAAATAATGTTTGAGGTTGTTGTCAACTATAATGCAAATGGTGAGTTGATAATGAAGAAAAAGAATAGACTTTATTGGATCACATGTACAACACATTGTATTGGCTTGATGTGATAAGACTTTGAAAAGAAGATACATGTTCATCAAAATACTATTCCAAAAGGTAGAAAAATCACTACTTATATTTATTCAAGGACATCTTTGATTTTTTTATTGTATCACTTCACAAAAAGGGAAAAGACTTCTTGAGGTTGGGCTTAATTCGCTTTACCACATCTTACTTAAGATTATGTTGTTTTTTGGACTATAAAGGCCCTTTGAAAGTAATTTTTACTAGTGATGAATGAAAGAATACTCCTTTTGCAAGTACAAGGGAAGCAAATTCAACTGAAAAGATAATTTTGGATAAAGAATTTTGGAGGAGTATTATCATATTTTGAAGGGTGCATTTCTTACAATGCACATGTTTAGAATACATTCGTATGAAAAATCAATCATGGATTTCATCTAGTAGATAATGGACCAAGCTAAAGAAAATAAACCAAAAGATTTTAATGGTGACAAGAAAAAGTAAGTAATTTACTAATCTTCAAATTAAAATTTCATTTAATCTTTAGATTTGACTTCTTAGATATTGAAAAACATTAACTCAAATTATTATTATTCTATTTTTAGTTAAGATTTATGAAATATTATTGATGAAAGGGAGACAACTACTACTACAAAAACAACTTTTAACGATTGTTAAAAATAGCATTTGAAGACGATTTTATAGCCGACGTTACTGAGGGTGTCGTTATAAGTCATTGACTTTTTAGTGATGGTTATATAACCATCATTATAAAAACTACCGTTAATATAGGGAAAAAAGAAAAAAAAGTCATATCAAAGCCACTTTTAACGACGATTCTACCCAAGACGATTCTGAAGCAGTTTTAAAGACGATCCTATTCAGGAACTGTTATTATAAGTGTCTGATTGGGGTTTTCTTGAAGACTATTTTGGTCTAGAACCGTCGTTAAAAATGATTTTTTTCTATAAATTTTTGAATTAAAATTATGCTTTCGTCCTGCATAATGTATCAAGTTTCCACGAAATTCATGCATCATAACAAAATTTTAGCTACATATAACATCATAATTTAAATATAAGTATAACAAAAAGTTCAACACAAGTAATTATATATAAAAAATTTCAACAAAAAAACATATAATGTCATTCTAATCATTTATCTATCCTAAGGTGTTATATATAGTTACAAAATATTTTGACCATGTTGTTTTGGTATACTCCAGTGCTTCCAAGTCTAGTGGCTAAGAGTCATTGAAAAACTGTGACGTTTAATTTTTTTTTTAATTAATCCATAAATAATAAACATCAAATTTTAATGTCTTTGTGTATTGAGGTATTACCTGATCCCAACCTCTATCAATTACAACTCTCACAATAGTTGACATCCAATGCATGACATAGTAACTGCGCTCATAATTTCAAAATTGCTTATTGCACTACAAGTCAAAATAAATGTTATTAAATGAATGAATGACACACATTAAAGTAAGGGAACAAGTATACTTTAAATACCTTAAGTTGCATCTAAGTAAGTTTTTTTGCGTTTGCATTTCCGCTCCCACTCAACATGTTATATCCAAATAAGCACTGAAATAATAAGATTTCATGTTAGAACACATAACATTATGTAATTTATAAGTAATAATAAATGTTAAATGAAATTTTCTAACATATCTATAATGTGTTTAAAATAGTTAGGAGGTTTCTTATGCAAGGAGGAAAATTGTTTGAATTTTTCCACCCCTCTTTTGTATGCATCACTTATACGCGGTGTATTAATACAACTCTGATCCATAGAACTGGTAAGCTAAGAAAATCTATATAAAAATTGTCGAAAGTCTAGCACCCCAAACTCAACATCAACACATTTAATATATATAAATACCATCTAATTCATTATAAAACTAAATAAAAATTGTTGAAGGTTGAACACCCCCAAACTCAGCATCAACGTGTTCCATATATACAAATATTAACTAATTCATTAAAAACTAGATCAAAATTGTCGAATGTCAGATATCCCCGAACTTAGCATGAACACTTTGAAAACATACATACACATATCCATTAAAAGCTTAAATAGTAAGTAAAACAATAACCTTAAATGTCAGTTTCAAAAGCTGTGCAGAGTGGTTAATGGCGGTGGGGAAGGGGGGTTCAGAGGTGTAGTGGTGGTGTTCAGTTTGGAGCAACGAATAGCGCGTGGTTTGGATTTGTCGCGACCTATGCTGCGACATAGAGTGGGCGTGTGTTGTGGCCCAAACGGTGATCGGAGCAAGGGTTTAAAGCAACAAAGAGCAGGTGCATGTGGCGGCACAAATAGTAAGCGGAGCAAGGGTTCAAAGCGAAGCAAAGTTTTAGAACGAAGCTTGGGAGCGAGGTAAGAAGGGGCAACGGTGAGCAGGGGCGGCGGTTCGTAACCATGAGCAGCACAGAGCAAGCGCAAATGTGGCAAATTGGTTCTTTCTATTATGTTTCACCTTACGTTGTTAAGTGTTGCTGATGTGGTAGAGATAATTGTTCATGTGGACTGTTAATTTAAAGACACATCAGATTGGGTATTGTGTGAGATGACATAAGATTGAGTATTGTGTGAGATGACATAAGATTGAGTTTGGCATAAATTAATGAAGTGTGGGGGTTAGGGTTTCTTCTTCTCGTTAACGTCCTTGGATGGTGGTTTGTGAGGGGATACAAGGGTCGTCTGTTTCCTTGAGTGGGAATGTGTGCCTATAGGTATGCATCTGCATCATGTTGCTCCCATTTGCGATTGTGGTGGATTTTGCGATTTTGAGCGTGTGAAGCATGGGAATGGGGTTAGAAGAGGGTTTAGACTCGACATGGTTAATCTTTAAGTAAGAGAGTGCGTGAAGCATTTTTGTGAGGAGAGAGATGGAAGAATGACCTAAAAGAGAGGAACAACAAGTTCTACCAACAAATTGTTCATGACTTTGATTGAAGGAATTGAAGAAGATGAAGAATGAAGAATGAAGGAAGAAGATGAAGAATGGAAGAGAAGAGCACAACTCCGAAACCCAATTCTTATTTGTAATTACCACAATTACGGTTTATGTTTTCAATTCCAAACTAATTGTCATAATTATTGTTTATATTTTTTAATCTAATCTTATTTTACAAATTTAATAAAAATAAAAAATTGAGACGTTAACCGTAAGAGTTACGAAAAAAAAAATCTTGTATTTAAAAGTTGTAAAAAATATATTCTTTAATATAATAAAAAATATATTTTAATGATTTAATCAGCAAATCTAAAACATAGTTAACATTTACTAAATTTTGATAAAAAGATAAAGAAAAATATTACCAATAATATATATATATATATATATATATCATATAAAAATATTACCAATAAATAACATTATATATATAAATAGTTTTTTTTAAGTAAACATTTTTATATGCTAAATTTATTTATTTTTCTCAGATTATATATATATATATATATATAAGTTTTTTCTAAGTTATAAAAAATTAAAACAGGATATAATTAGCTTGTTTTTTTTAAAACTATGTTTATCTAACCAGTCATATCAAATAAATTAATTTTTAAAAATAAAAAATATATGTCATGTTTGAATTAAGATATGTTTACAATTATCAAATATTTTAATTTATAATTATTGTTGTAAAAGACAAAAATGGTTATATTATTCATATTTTTTTTAAAAAAATTCAATCATTTTTTATTTATTAAAAATTATAATTATTTATACCATTATATAAAAAAAAAAAAATTTATTAATTTTATATATATTTTTTAATGTAGTTACTAATTTGTCAATCCACTCTCTACTTATCACGTCACACAACACCCGAATTTTAATTTAAATACTTTTTTGAAAAATATAGAGACTGAATGGATATTTTTAAAAAACTAATGTACTAAATTGAATTTTTACCTTAAATGTAGGACTAAGGTAATTATAAAAAAAAATCTAATTAATTTTAATGAAAAATTTTCATAATAATTAACCAATAACCACTATAAACATCAATTTGAAAAATCTAGTTCATATCCTAAAAACCTCTTCGATATTGAATAAGAAAATCCTGACTAATATCAAGTGTGAAATATCAGTGGTTTAGACAACAATAACAATATTTATAACTAAATAAAAAACAATTCTTATAAAAATCAATAAAAGAGACATAATCGATATTAATAAAAAAAAAAATCGTCTCAATATGAAGAGGAGACACATGAATTTTTGGAAATATACAAAATTGCAAATTCTTAGCTTTTTTTTTAATGAAACTTGAAATTCTTTAACATCAAGTGATCTAACAATTCTCATAAAATTCTAAAATTTAAATTTTTAAAAAAAAAATTATCCAAACAACATATTTTATTATAAAACATTTTAAATTTTCCTTAAAAATGAATTCCTTGTTGAAATTTCCTATTCGAATACACGTTAAGTTTGATGAAGTATTATTTTAATTATTTACATTATTTTTATACTTTTATGTATATATATATATATATATATATATATATATATATATATATATATAT
>Ga0123342_1006865_pt1 | contig 15475 bp, 5 predicted proteins | sample Turbeawhitnodule_FD_89960 | JGI IMG/M metagenome (GOLD analysis project Ga0123342, IMG submission 89960) | Root nodule microbial communities of legume samples collected from Mexico - Turtle bean Mexico white nodule | ecosystem: Host-associated > Plants > Roots > Nodule | place: Mexico: Nepantla... | reverse complement strand
TTCAAGTGTAAATGGGTTGACAATAAAAGTGGGGTTAAAATTGATGAATCAGGATTCACACTAGTGGACTTTCGAAAGATAGGGTATCAAGATGAGCCATTTATAATGGTTCAACAAGCATCTTAGGTTTTCTACGTGAAAGATCCTACGTAAGAACATTGGTATGTCGTTTTACACGGGAAAAAACAAGGGGAGACCATAGATGATATTGAAAATGGTGATCCCTGTTCATTTACACCAATGATAATTAATAAAGATGACGATGTACTTGATGATGTACATGCAACCCGTAAAGACCATAATGAAGGAATTTACATATGAACATTCAACCCGTAAATATGCATTTATAATTTTATGTATTTGTTTTATATGATTTTAATTCGATGCAGATTAACTAATGTTTGTTACCTAATATTTTTAACACAGATATGGATGACGATCAGACTCCAATCAGATCCCGATCCGGACGAGGCAGCAGAGGACCTACTAGATTGAAGCGTCTTGCATTGAAACGTGTTGCTGGTGAGAAGACACGTGTTGACATTGACGTCAACACTGGAATGACTTTTGGTCCTCATGCAAATGAGTTTATGAGCTATCTTGGAGTTGTTTCTCGTGAGAGGCTCTCCATTTTGATTAATTCATGGGATGAGGTCGATCGAAAAATGATATGGGAGGATGTTCCGGTAAGCTTTACATTATTATTGTTACCATATAATGCTTTTTAATTTCATTGATTAATTTTAATTTGGTGATGTTATTTTGCAGGCAAATTTTGAAATTACTGATGGTGGAAAAGGAGCAATCTAGACAAGGGACGTCGTCTAAGAATGTGGAAACAAGGATCACTTCTCCTCCGTCACCACCTTTTCGCCATGTAAAATGGAAGAGGGCCCGAATTAAAAAGTCGGGTGCACCAAGTTCTGAGCAATTCGGGCTTATCATCGAAAAAATTGTAAGTTATTTGTAGCTTTTTTTCATTTATTTTAAAGCATTAATTATATTAAAAAATGATATGATTTTTGTCTCTTGCAGGATTCCTTGGAATCCCGAGGTAATTTTGTTCCTGAAGGTCGTCACGATATCCTGGTTGAAGCAATTGGATGACCTGAGCACTGTGGTCGTGTTCGTGCAGCTGGACAAGGGGTTGGAATTAAACTATATTTTGGAGTTTCACAACGACAGTCATCCTCCTCCTCCAAAGAGAGTAAAGAAGAAATGAAGACTAAGATACATGAAGAATTAATGGAGGAGATGAGAAAGGAGACTGATCGGATGCGGCTAGAGATGAGAAAGGAGAATGATTGGATGCGACAAGAGTTTCTATCACAACAACTTTGTGCTGAGCCGATTCAACCCCTTGTTAGTCCCACTCCCAATAGCACAAAGGGAAGTTGTGCGGCTCCTACAACATCAGGGGAGGATATCCTTGGGTAGACGAGGGAATGTGAGTTACTGGTAGTGGGCGACAAGCTTCCTTAGGTGGTAGCCCTTGGAAAAGTCTATGAAGAGGTCACCACCTTACATAACGTTCTCTCTCCCCTGATGTGGCGAAGGTAACAGTTGAAAAAGTACGAGTACCTGATGTTCGTGCTCCACTACCTTCAGATGAGGTAACCACTGTGGCTGATGCATTTCAGACATTCGTTGTCTGGCCCAGACACCTCATTCGAATTATGCCAGAACCTCACGTAATAATTTCATTTCATTATATTAATTTATATTTATATTTATATATTACATATAATTTAATACAAATGTTCTTTATTTTGTAGAAACCTCGTCGGAAACCAAGTCCGAAAAAGAAGCATGAGGTTCCGGTTGACGATCCTATAGCTTCCTTAGCTCTAGTTGCTAGACAGATTGGTCAAGATCCTTTTGAAGTCTTGGGATGATATGTTTTTTCAAATAAACACTTAACTGCCACTATACATGTACATGACAGATTTATTAGAATTTATATATGGGGATCAGGAGTTCAATATAAATATAATTCAACTTTTTATGATGTAAGTATCTTTACCTATATTTCAATTTACTTTATGTTAAATAATTATTGATTATGATTTAACTAATAACTTGTAGGTTTTTGCATGGAGTCTGTCTCACTGAGGAGAAGGAAAATGTGTACAGATTATTAGATCATGCATATATTAATCCCACTGGAGCAAAGGCAACTGAGACCCGATCATACATCACTAATACCCTGGAAAAAAAGGGAAATTTTTTTTATTTATGCCCTTATATTAATGAGTAAGTTTAATTAGATGTCGTCAATTATTACTATTTCATGTTTTAAATATTTACTAACTCTTTTCATGGATGATATAGGCGTCATTGGCAGTTACTTGTCTTATCAATGGTTGATAAGACTGATGTGTGGTTTTGTTCCCTACACAAGAAGATACCCCCAAATCTTAAGAATATCATTGATACGTAAGTACACTATAAACTTAACTCTGTATGTTACTAATTAACCATCTACTAACGAGGTTTTTTGTTTTAACCAGTTCATGGCGTGGATATAACATCCTAAAAGGTCGATTCAGTTCAAATAATTTGAACTGGATAAGAATAAAGGTTTGTAATTTTTTTCTTTCTTTTTTCATTGTTTATCAATATACTAACTTTTACTTTTTATTGAATTATAGTGTAATAAACAACCAGGAAGCTATGAGTGTGGCTATTACGTTATGTAATGGAAGATTACCATTGTAAGACTAGGCATTAAAAATGGTTGGAAAGAGGTAACATGATATGTTAAATTATTTTTGTAATTCTTGAACATATATGTATCTTAAAACTAATTTATGTAAACTTTATTTTGAAATGCAGTTCCTCACGAAAGAAGTACCAATGAGTTTGGAAGCCATAGCATATGTGAGACATTCTTGGTCCACATATTTCATAAATTTTTATAACTTTAGGATAGTTGATCAATAGTGTAAGGATTATATGTAATTTGATTAGTGTTTGTAATGTACATTTTGATCATATATATTTGATTCTCTAAATTTATGTATTTGTCTGGTTGGGTATATATAATTGAACAGGTTAATTTATATGGGAATTAGCATTAAACAGATTGTACTAAAAAAAACACCACTATTTACAAGGGCGACTATTTACCATAGTCGCACTTATAAATCCAGCGTAGGATTTACAAGTGCAACTATGGTAATAAGCACACTTGTAAATGCATTATCCCTAAATCCTAATTCAGAAGCATATACAAGTGCAACTACCAGAAATAGTCGCCCTTGTAAATAGTATTTACAAATGCGGCTATAAAGCCGCACTTGTATCTCTTCGATTTACGAATGCGTGCTGATCAAATGCAGCTCTATAGCCGTCCTTGTAAATGTAAAATAGTCACCCTTGTTTAGTCTTTCTGCACTAGTGTGAGAGAAAAAAAAAACCTCTAACTTTGAAATAATTATGATTAACATTTATATTAATGCATTTTCTAATTAATTTATGCTACTTGTTTTACAATATTAAAAAATATAAAAAAAAAAATTACGAGTTATATCCACTTTGTGTCATTCTAATAAATCCTAGAATTATTAATGTCTAGTTCGATGTTTACCTCTTCAACATTATTTTGAACATTTTCTTTGAATAAAGATTGACTTATTAAGTATAATAGATATTTTTAAAGATTTGAAAGATGTTTCTTTTTTATTTAAACATATTTTTAAAACTAAAGTGTACTATTTTTAATATTTTTATCAAAAATAAGAAAAATGTATATTTAATCTCCCTATTTTTAGTATGCAAGTAAAGTAAAATTCTTGCACTAATTAATTCTTAATAAATCATCAATTATTTTCACCTTTATTTTCTTAAAAACTAAAATGGATATTTAGAGAGGAATTAATAATATAGCATTCCAAATTGAGCATTAAATGCTAGATTTGTATTTAAAAAAAAAAGAATTATGTTTTCTTTCTAACATTGTTTTTAAATTTATAACTCACATAAATCAAAGTAGAATGAAATTACCATTCTAGCTCTAGCATAGTGTGTCCATATTCATTTTCTTTCATTATAACACTCGGTAATAGTGTACTATATATTAAGATTAGTTTAAAAACACATCTTAATTATATTTAGTTGAGAAGCATTTTCTTTGGGATTTATTTTATTTAGGTCCGTTTAGTATATTTGTCCTATGTAGTAGTAATGAAAGGTAAAATTCATTAACATATCTTATCAGCATGTGACCAATTACAAAATATTCAAAATCCTAATACTAGTTTTAATTCATTGATATATATGCTGATTCAATTTGGTAACACATTATTTAAGATATTCAAACCTTCTCTCTCTCAAACACATATGAATATACATTTCATCTCCCAATCATATACATTTGTATATTTGTAATGTTAATAAAATTTAATTTTAAAGATTAAAATAATTAATTATTATAAATTAAAAATTAGTTTTTATTATTCTTTTAGATATTAATAATATTAATATAATATTAATAGTTAAAATCTTAGTAATTAATTTAAATATCTATTTAAAATTATTTTATATTTTTATTAATAATAGAAGCTATTTTAATACTAATTAATAATTTTTTATTTTTTAAAATAATATTTAATTTAGACTAATTATTTTTATCTTTAAATTTAATTATTATCTAATAGTTTTTTAATGATAACTCTATACTAAATTATAACTATTAAAAAGAGATTTTTTAAAACAAGAAAAGGAAATTTGAAAAGTACATTAAATAAATAATAATTATGAAGTAGGATGTTTCATCTTCTGATATAAGAAAGTAGCATTTCTGATATTTATAGCGGGGACAGAAAAGTATAGAAGTAGAAGTGAGAAATGACATGATTGAAGGTGCAGAAGAAAGAGGAAGTTTTGTCGAAGTATGATTGGGAGATGAGAAGTTTGGGGGGGTGGTATGTGGTCCCAGACGAGGGAATGCATGATGAGATGTGACATGGGAGGTTTGAATTATTACTTTTGATGATAAAATACATATTTCCTGGGATCTCACTGTTACTATGTCTCTCTACAAGAGAAACCTAGAGAGCCCTGCTTTATCACCTGTTTCCTTAACATCTTTCTCTATCTGCTCTCTGTACTCTCTAAAACTAAACTTTCTGTACACTGCTGGTATCATCTCGCTCTCTATCACTGCATCTTTCCTAGGGTTATAGAAATATGCCACTGAGAACCTCTCTTCCTTCTCACCTCCCACCACCTGGTGTTTAGCACTTATGTACATGTCATTGCTCACTGCCTGCACATATCATTAAATCAAAACACTATTATAATTCTTTAGTAATCATATTTCATCATTTCTAAACTAATTCAACCTAGTAGCTGGTGGGTTCTTGTTGTAAACATCCTGTCATGGACTCTTAATCCACTCCCCCCCTTCTTTTTTATCTTTTTTTCATGCTTATATCATTGATGTAGATTAGGCCCATTTTTGTCCACCTTGGTCTGCCGGAAGATTTTCATTGGTTACTAGTAAGAAATTCAAACTGAGGTAAAACCAGTGTTTGAAATTATTAAGGGAAAAGTTGTGTGTATGTATACTCAAATTTATCTCATCACTCTTTATGCAGATATTAATTTCTCCAAAGGACCCACAGACATGAGTTATCTTAAAAGATAGATAGATAGATAGCCCAGAATATATATCACATCCACATTTTTACCTAATACAATCCTTGTTTGGGAGGTCATTAATGATTTTCGTGTATTCTTTTTCTTCCACATGTTTTCTTGCTTGTGGAATAATCTCTGCATTTTAAGTATCGTATGCTGCATATTATCTATCTTCTGAACTTTAACTTCACCAGATTAAACTATTATCTGCAAATATTTATTTTTTGGCCTTTTCATATACACATTGAAAATATTCTCTAAAATTAAGAGCGATGATGAGAGTTTCCTCATGTTAAATATAAAAATATTTGCATTTTCTTTTTCATTGCCTTTATACCTATTGGAAAGAGTTTAATTCTCTAGATATGTTAGGTGACTGACCCAGTGATCCTGTATGAAAACAAAATACCTATTTTATTAATGATTCTTTACATTTGCACAGAGATAATCATTACATCTTTTAATTAGTTCCTAAATTCGACCAATCCTTCATATATACTCAACCAAAAAAGATATCCTTCATATGGTTAGATTCCCTAATACGTGTGTTGGACTTAGATTCAACTCTGAACTAATCGCTTAAACTGAAAAGTTATGTCAAAGGTGATATAAGAAAAGTAAATGGAGGAATTTCCAATTATTATATTTCCTTTGGAAATAATAGCCCTTTTGAAAATACTCTTTCCTACTTATTAATTTCATTACTATCTCCATCACAACTTTTTTTAACTAGTATAATTAGGGTTTTCTATTTCTAATTAACCAAACTTGATATATTTTTATTGAAGTTTCAGTCACTTAAGATTGATTACGAAATTAATCTTAAATTCAATTAATACTTAATCACATTTAAAATTCATGGTCTCTCTCAAGATTTGTTAAACCAAAACTTTCTCCCACAAGCTATTTGACAGGCATAGCAAAACTATGAGCTGTTGTTATTGCATAAGAATAAAGTAATGAGAATGGTGAGATCATTACCTGGAATAAATCACCAATATTAACAACAAGTGCTTGAGGGTTAGGTTTGACACCGATCCACTTTCCATCTTTCATTAATTGCAACCCCCCAATAGGGTCTTGGTTCAGTATAGTGAGGAAACTAGAGTCAGTGTGAGGTAAGAGGCCAAACACCCTTGAATGGAGTGGACATGGTGGATATCTGTTCAGCCGAAGAAAGCAAGTGTTTGCTGAACAATTCTCTTGGAAATAACTGAATTTGATGTTCAGTTTCTGAGCAAGAATCTGCACTAAGCTTTCTGCCAGTGGAGCAACTACAGATGCAAAAGCCTCAATACTTGATCTAGATTTACCATCACAATTGGTTAGAACAATTATGCATTAGAAAGTAAAATAAGAGAAACTGTAAAGACAATTCAGTGGTCCTCAAAGGTTGTAAAATAATTCATCACTCCAAATAAACCCATCGTACAGATCATAAAAAAAGAGACGTACATAAACAAACGTTTGGTCACCTTCAATTGTTGCCTCAAAGTACATGCAATAATAACTTTATGTGCAAAAGGCAGCCACCATCATTTTCTTCAAACAAGCAAAAAAAAACACTTTACAACATAGATCTACATTAATTGTGTAATGATTTATTGTTTGGATAGTGCATGCTGTTAAGATATCAGAAAAAATATAGATTATCCAGTCAAATAGGTCAACCACAAAGTATCCACGCCTTTCAGGTTTTTGAGAGATTGTAAATAGTTTGATCACAACAGATCGTACCTTTCAGACTCAGATAAACATTACATAAGTACTAATATTTGAGTCACAGTTTTTTTTAATAAACTATACATGTTATATTCAAAAAGCATAGTTGATAAAGTTATTCCTTGGCATTATTTTTCTTTGAGCTAACATAACAGAAGAGAGAATGAGTTCCAAACCCCACATTAATTCAAGCCTCATATCTTTACCATTCCATATTCTGCAGCATGCTGTGACCCTAACATGCAGTTGCTTTCCCAACCAGAATTTGAGAAGATTAGATCACAATTAACAATGCAGTGTCTATATATATATATATATATATATATATATATATATATATATATATATATATACCTGAGACTTTGGTGCTGGTCCTCCATCCTAGCTATATCTGGAAGAAACAAGTGGAAGGCTTCTGACCATGAAATTTGGCTCCAGTTTGTGGCAAATGGATTGCCCCACCTGTAACTTCTGGGAGGTAAATTCAAGAAATTTTCTCTGGATTTTGTTGCAAAAGGGTTGCGGAACACGTCCATTTGCTCATGCCGCAGATTGTGAAGCAGTTCTTGTGAAACCCCATGATTCAGAACCTGGAAAAACCCCCACGTTCTCGCAGCTCCACTTATTTCTTTCATGCACTCCTCCCTCTCAACATGGTCCAGGCTTAACCGGCTTAGATCAATTAGAGGAAGCTCACACCACTCGGATTTGTCGTTTCTTATGCCACTGCCACCAACATCAACACCAACAGCGTGCGAGTTTTGTAGAAGGAGGGGCTTGTAGACATCAAAAAATGGAGGTTCATAATCCATTTGAGATAGAGTGAGTTCTCCAAATACTTGGAATTAACCTTTCAAAAACCGAAGTTGCACATATATTCCCTTAGAAATGGATGGAAATACACTTTTGTAACTTCTAGGTATGGTTAAATACACTTTTCATAGAGAAAAACTATAACTATTTAATATTTATGAAATGAAATATATAAACGTATACATTTAGTATGAGTTGTTTACTTAAAAAGTTTTTATACATTTAATATAAAGGTAATTTTATTTATATTATGATTGAGTGAAATTTATGTTTTGGTCCTAGAGTTTTAAGTGAAAGAAGATTTCAAATAAATTAGCTTTAGCTACATCTGTAAAATATTTAGTTAAAGTGGGAATTTGAGGATTGTAAGTAGAAAAAACTTTACATATAACCAATTTTCTTTTCATTTTAAAAACAGACAACTTAATCAGCTCAAAAGTATTTAGAGATATCAAAGTTTAATATATTTCAACTTAAATGACCGAGAAAACACTTTTTTTATTTCATTTTTTAATTCACAACTTTTCTATTCCTTTCAAATACCATTACTTGAAAATATTTCCAATTCAACTTTTCTTTAAATTAGATTCTTGATATATCAAAAAGAGATATTTTTATAGAGCACTAATACTTTAACACCATAAACATTAAAAACATCTATTTAACAATTTAATAAATTACTATTTTCATTATATTTATTTTAATTTTTAATTAAAAATATTATTATATTATTATAAAGATTTGTGAAATGAAGTAATATTAATATATATATATATATATTATTATAAAAGATTTATTCAAACAAGTATTGGAGATCCCACATCGACTAGAAATGAGAGTCTTTCATAGTATATAAGTGGGTGCAAACCTCATCCCATTGAGCCGGTTTTATGGGGTTGAGTTAGGCTTAAAGTCCACTTCGTAATAACAAGGTTTTTTCATTTTTATATATGAATAAAGTTTGTTTCACATTTATTTTTCTCTCACTTTTATTTTGTCATCCCTTATAGTAATAAAATATTATATTTAATTAATAGAAATAAATATAAATAAAATTTTAAAATAAAATAATAATATTATTGGTTGTGAAATGAGAGTGTAAAAAATTATAGAAGGTAAGGTCAAAATAATAATATTAGAATTATAATAAAAAAAATATGAGTTCTCAATATATATTATTTTTTTATATTGTAATTTTATATTGAGTAATGATAATTTGAGAATCTTCTCTCATTTTTACATTCAACTTACACCTCAAACAATTATTATAATATTTTATTAATAAAAGTATATGTGTGGATGTAATTTTTGAATAACGGTGTCAAAAGATATTTATTCCATTATATTTTATTTAAATTTAATTTTAAGACCACCATCATCTCAATTAACCCTAATTTGATTTTTTTATAAATTTATATTTAATGCTCTATATAAATAAAAGACTGTGTATCATGATTCAAGTAAAAAAATTTTAAATTCGATCCAAACTTTGAAGGTTTATTATCTTTAATTTACTTCTGTATATTTAATATAATATATAATATTTAATATTGATAATAAATAGACTATTATCTTTAATCTAAATTTAATTTATATAATTTATTGTTATTTAAATATCTATATAATATATGTGACACTTGCTAGATAATAAAGATTTGAATATGATAGAAAAAAATAGTAAGTCCTTAATAAAATTTGTCACGTAGGAATTTAAAGTTCGTAAGATTTTTTTTTCTAATTATTGATTTTAAAATATAATAATTCAGTCTCGTGTAAAATTCTTATTCATTTTTTTAGTATCTCATTTTAATATAAATTTTTTAATTTTACTTTAAACATCCAAGATAGAAGGTTATGTGTTACGGTTTTGTTGGTGTTTTGGTGGATAAGGAGGATTTACATTTTTGTTAGGATTCCATTAGGAATCTATTGGGAATTTAGAGATTCGTTAGAGATCATTTGGCCATTTAGAAGATTCATTAAAATGTGAGAGATGGGAAAAGGGTGATGCGAGGGTAGAAATTATTATCAATGAAAATCATATGAAAGAATTTGGAATTTTTTTAATTTCACACATAAAAAATAATGAAAAAAATATTACGTTCAAATTATTTATAGATGAAATATGTTGTAGATAATTTTGAATTGTACTGAAAGACTCAAATATTTGTAGGTATATCATGGGTAAATATATTGATCAATGATAAATTTCAGTACATAATAATTTGTAAATAATTTCCATATTTCTTATGTTTTTTAGAAGAATTTGCTTCCTTATAATCTGAGTTAAAGTAATTCAATAATGATCCTAGTTAGAATACTTCAACAGAGATTAATTATAACTCATAGTTCTTTATTTTTTTTTGCTAATCATTAGACAAACTTTTACTTCATTTTGGTTCTTACTAAAGGTCTTTCTGAATAGTCATAAGACTATAATTATTTTGCTTTCATGTCTCTAGCTTCTTACATTTAAAGTAGATTGCATCTATTTTCATCCTTGAATAATTTATTAGCTATTTTAATAAAATAAAATAAAAAGTTAAGTATGTGTATAAAATGACAACAAAAAATTCACAAATTATGTAAAAAAGTAAGAGAAATTTAGTATTTTATTCACGATCACATTTTCTATGTCCCCTTTTTTCTCTCACGAGTATTTTATAATTTGTATGAAGTAGAAAAAATAGTATTTATATTTGAAATATAAGTAAAGAGTTATAAAAACGTGATTGTTATAAAATTTATAAAATGAGATAAGATTGAGAGAAAATAAAATAAGAGATATGGTATTTAGAAATTAGGTTATGTAAGATGTAAAGAAGTAATAAGTGATGTGATTGATGGAGCGTACCACAATTGATCCCGACAATGGACTTACATTATAAGTTTGGAGAGAAAACAAACTAATGGGGACCCAACCACGCTCTTGCTTCCTCTTTTAACCTCACTTTCAGTAGTCTTAATTACTTGAAGGATTTCTTAATTATTATCAGATACCAACTTTAATATGCAAAGAAGATCAGGAGAATGTTAAACAAATATGCACACAAATCACACCTAGGGGATAATGTTCTTTTTACCAATTTACTTCTTAAAATTACAATAGCTAATTAAATTTACTTCAAATTATCAATTTAATAAAATAACACGATAATCCTTACAATTGGAAATTCTGAATCAATTGGGTTTCTTTATTATTTTTTAATTTTTATTTAATATTGTTAAAAAATAATATATTGATAGTTAACTATTTTTACTTCAAGTTCATTAAGATTTATTTGAGGTATTTTATGTTTTAAAATTTGGTAATTTACTTTGATATCAAATTTTATATAATTTAGGACTTTTGGGTGTACTTGAATAAATCTTTAGTTAAGAATTATGGGTAAGAGTACGTAACAGTAGAAACTTTAAACTCCTTTTTATATCCTCATAAATAATTGTTATGATATATAGAAGTATAATTATGTCAAGTCATTATATATAAGGTATTTTTTTATAAATTAGATGTTTTTGAAATGATTTAGTCTTTTAAGATCTCTTATGGGTTTTATGAAAGAGGATGTTTACAACTTATCTTTGATCTTAATTCGAGACTTTTATCTTATTTCTAAATATTATTTTTAATAAAGATTAAAACTAGTAGGAATAACATGGAATTTTTTTTTTTTTTTTTCTACAAACAACATCAATGTTTTTAAATCACATCAATTAGAATAGTCATTAAACTGAATTAGGTATTGTTCACTATTAGAGTTCGATGTTCATGATACAATTTTATTTTTAAAAATTATTAATGATATAAAAAATAAATGCAATTTTTCATCAACAAAGAATGAAATTAATTAAATTATATATGTTTAATGTTGACTAATTATTTTTTATCTCTAAATTTGATTATTATTTAATGATTTTCTTGTAATGTATACTCAATGTTAGCTAGTGTATGTTATGTAGTTATGAAAGATTAAACAAGAGAACAACTATCAAAGTTTACTATATTTTTTTTTAAGAGATATGGTTTAAAATTGTAACTCTTTGTACACATATTTATGTATAAAAACTTTATTTTTAAGATGTTTTATATATTAGTTTGCGCATCCCTTCAATATTCTACTTTATTTATTTTTTTATAATAAAAAAATTATATATTTATTGAAAAAAACCACCCTAATAATATTTAAAATTAAGTTTTAAAAAAAAGAGTGGAACTCAACCTTTGGAAATTCGTTAAAATATAAGTTTCTCTAGTTTTTTATTTTATTTTATTGGAGGAACTAATACGGTGACATTTTTAGAGGGACTAGTAAATTGAAATTCTAATGCAAAATTAATAAACTAAAAAAAAAAGATATGAAAAAAAAAACATTACTATTCTACCTAAGTTTTGACATATGACATGTATGTTCATTTAATTGTGACTTTTGTCATTTAACATGTTAATTCACTCTAAACATAATATTAAATAATTTATATTCAAGAACTATTTTATTTTAAATTTTAATCGATCATTATAATTTCAGATAACAAATTTCTATTATTAATAATAAAAAATCGTTTGCTTTAGGTAGGCATGTTATTGATTTTGTTTTGTAGCGTCGGCACTAAACGTATGAAAACATTTTTATACAGAATTCACTTCCAGTTTTTCATAAACTTTGAAGTCTTCACCTGTTCTATTTATTTTAAAAATATATAATAATTACTTACGATTTTTTGAGTGGCGCTTAAACTTTTTAAATTTTTATCATTTACTTACGTAAATATTTTTACATATTTTTATTTTATAACTGAATATAATTTTAAATTTCTCGTTAATAACTCTTAAATATACTATAATTATAAATTAATAAATTTAGTAACTCTTAATCATATATATGTTAAAATCAACCTTAAAATCACGTATACTTAAAAAGTGTTGAAATCCCTTTCATTCGCAATAGCATATAGTGATCACCACGAGCAATTAATTGAAAATGGGGTCACTGGTCCACGAATACCAGACACTCATTAAGGATTGGGGTCAAAGGAATTTCCTTTATATTTCTCCACTCTATTTTTTTTATCATATTTTAATTTTCAAAATAAAATTCTTTTATAATTTCACCCTCAATTTTTAATTGGGTTGCCGAAAATATTTTTAAAATAATTATTTTTTTTGGATGTAATAAAAAGTTAATTCTTAATTATAAAAAGTATCGTGCAGCTGAAAAAAAATAATGATTCGAAACAAAATTTTAAATTCATAAAGCAACTTATTTTTTCAGTTTCTTTATGATGTTAAATTATTATTTCAAACATGCAGACAGTATTACAAAATCTTCTTTTTTAAAACACAATTAAAATTTCTTCAAATTGTTTTTTAAAACACACTCCCTAATTTTGTGCTTGGATACTTGAATTGATTTGCTTTAAATTTTTCACATTTAAAAAAAATATTTAGATAAATTAAATTTATTTTCTTAAAATATAAATTTTCAGTTTAAGTAAGATAATCTAATTATATATATATATATAAATAAATAAATAAAAAGAGAGAATAAATTATTTTAGGATAAATTTTATAAATGGTTATACAATCAACAACTGTAAGTAAAAAGAAACAAACTATCCAACTTTTAAATTATTTATATCACCATGGATGTATTGAAAATTAATAAAAAAATAAAATAATTCATATTCAGTGTATTTTAAAAATATATATATTATTTTAATAAAATAATTTTGTGCTTGTATAAAAATAATATAAAGAAATTGTTGATGGAAAGGTGATTGGAAGCAAAAAGTAAATGATGAAGAAGCAACTGGCACAGAGTTGATGTTATGGTTTAAAGTTGAAAAACATGAGTGGGTAGGGATGATGATGAGCCACGTGATAATTAAATGGCACAAGGTAGAGAAGCACAGTATTAATGAAGGATAGATAGGGTAGGTTGGTCACATTGGATGGCCATGGAATTGTTTGTGTCAGAAACGCATCACAACACACAAACACACCAAAACATATCTATCCTAACTGCCAATCCAACTTCCTATGGTTTTCGTTTTTCAGTTCGCCAGTTCCCATCACCAACCCATTATACACACTACTTCACTGCCTCTTTTCCTTATTATTCAACCACATCTTATTTCTCAAACCAAATTATTATTCCTAAAACATTCACTCATTTCCCTACTACGTTTATGCATTCTCAAGTAGAGGGTTTCTTAAATTATTAATATCAAAATCAATAAATTCTTTTATAAGAAAATAATAATAAAATATTAAAAAAAAATATGTTTCTTATTCTCTTATGTGGTTACATCACTTCATGTATAGAAAATATATAAAAAGTTTCTCTCTTCAAATTACAATCTAATTAGATAAGATACTAATCATGAAATTCTATAATTATTAAATTAATTACATATAATTATGTACGATATCATACAATATTATATACAATAATTATATATAATTTAATAATTATTATTTCTTTAATATCTTTCCAACCAACTTCTAACCTTAATTTCAGTCACATAAAAAAAAAATGCTAATAACCAATACCACACAAGCTGCACATTGAAATCACAATACAACCACCACTACATGCAAAACGTGCATTACCATTGATAAAAACAGACGCAAATGTAAAAAACCGACACCTAAACATCAGATATATATGGATTAAGTACCTGATGCTAAATCCATAACAAAGCTGCTTGGCGTTAGATGTTTGTAAAAAGAAAAAATTTTGTTTGTTGGAATTCTTGAACCTATATAACAATTTCATTTAAACAAGTAATACCATTCTAAATTCATTAAATCATCAAATTTAATTCCAAAATTCATTAAAATTTAAAATTAAAATCAGAACTCACTAATGTAAATTTCAAATATAACTATTAAATAAAATATAAAATTATAATTCTAAATTAAAAAGGAAGCAAGAGTTATTTAAACTATAGTATAAAATGCAAAATTACATAAAATTAATCCATAACCAAATCGAAAATTGGAAAAGAGTTATTTAAACTATAGTATAAAATGCAAAATTACATAAAATTAATCCATAACCAAATGATCCGGTCGGTCATCGGTAGTCGATGACGTCAGCAGAAGATACCCACGTGGACCACTCGCAGGGTGACACGTGGACCAGGTGACAGATAGATCGGGGTGAACGTGATTGGTTGTCACTAACCAAGTGACCACCGACAGATCAGGCGGCAGAGAAGTCAGGGGACAGATCACCCAGAACGGTGATCGGTGGTCAGTAACCAAGTGGCCACCAACAGACCAGTTCCCAGACGA
>Ga0123342_1006864_pt1 | contig 15481 bp, 4 predicted proteins | sample Turbeawhitnodule_FD_89960 | JGI IMG/M metagenome (GOLD analysis project Ga0123342, IMG submission 89960) | Root nodule microbial communities of legume samples collected from Mexico - Turtle bean Mexico white nodule | ecosystem: Host-associated > Plants > Roots > Nodule | place: Mexico: Nepantla... | reverse complement strand
ATTTACTTCTTCAAAGCCACCTAAGAAAGAAGTAGGAGTGAGAGAGACAATGTACCACTCCACGTGCCAATCACCTAAGAATCGTTTTAGATAAAATGCTGAAATTGTGCGTACGTAGTCGGTAATCGCCAGTTGATAAAGCGGCGATCTCTGTGTGTATGTAGTCGGTTGTCGCCGAACGATGAAGCGGCGATCTCCGTTCGTACGTAGTCGGTGATCGCCGAAGTTGTGAATCATCGTCGTCCTTGAGAGAGAGAGAGAGAGATTATAGGTGTTGGTATAGATATGTCTACTTATCCCATCAAATTTATACCTATATTAGATTCAATGGATATTTACCTAAAAAATCTAAATGGAATTATCAGAGATTATAGGTGTTGGTATAGATATGTCTACTTATCCCATCAAATTTATACCTATATTAGATTCAATGGATATTTACCTAAAAAATCTAAATGGAATTATCATCCCTGTCTCCATGGGAGACAAAACAATCTTGTTCATGCCGTATTGAACCATTCAGAAGGACAAAATCATTTCTTTCAAAAAGATGCGTATCTAAGATTCAACCTAATAACCTTTGATTTCAATGTATACCTACTCGTAATCGAGAATTTAATAGCTCGGCGTTTAGTCTTTGTAACCAAGTTTATGGCGTCATAAATTCATCCATAAATGTTTTATTATGAGGTAACGATTGGTTAATGGATAAACGGCTATTTATAAATTTTAATAACTATTTCAAATAACTGTCTTAAAGTCTTTCTAATGATCACCTTCCAAAGAATCTATAAATAAAATAAAAAACCCTTTAAGAATTACATTTTCATTATGAATTACATTTGACATATATATAAAATATATTTAGTGTTTTATTGACGTAAAAATTAAAGAGTTTTTTTTGTTAAGAATATCATATAAACATAAGGAAATTGATAGTTTGATAGTTTTTTGAAGTGGTATATGTACCGGGTGACCGAGCCAACCACAACAAGTCGGTCGGGAACTTAACCATTCAATCAATCAACCACAATAAGAAGGTCACGCGACGACACGTGACTGACCAATCCATGACGACGAGTCATGGATTTACCAAGTCAACATGATTAATCTACAAGTAAGGGTTGTTTAACACAACCCTAAACATGAACCAACCTCCTAATCCGACCCACCGATAAATGCCCATTAAGGTAATATAAATAGCATAAATTACAAGAATCAGGTACGTCATTATCTACAGTGCTCTGACATCCGAGTGTCGACATCCTGACTGACTTGAGCGTTGGAGTGCCTTCTACAAGTATCATCCCCGCCTGTAAGACCAGACGACAAAGGAAGAAGGAAGAGCAAGAATCTTGGAGTGATAGCACCTGACCAAAGGAAGAAGCAGAAACAATTGTTCTCTGGACTCCAACACCCGTTCGAGAACAATATATAAGTCTTATGTAAGAGATTTAGAAATAAACATATATAATAAAGGATAAATTTATAATTAAATAATATAAAAAAATATTAAATAATAGTATTAAAAGTTGTAATGTGGTTGTATAAAAAATTAGGATATTATCTTAAACTTATTGTACATTAGTGATATAACGCAACAAAATGTTAAATAGAAAAATACATATGAATAATTAGTTGATGAGTAATTATTTATTTCTTTGCCTAATGTTCGGATCCTAAAAATATAAAATAGAAATTTTATTTTTATTGGAACATGAAAAGAGTATTCTTGTGTGATTTTCAAATATTTATTAAAATATCTCCCTTAATTTTTTAATAAGTATCTTTAAAATTAGTACAATATTTAGAGAGATATTTTTAATTAATCTCCATCATAGAACATATTATTTGTTACTTGTTGTTAACGTTTTACATTCGTTCCTCATGTGAATCATGGCAAACCATACACGACTCGGCTGCTTGAGGTCATGTTCTCATTAATTATTTTGTTGATGATTTTTAAAATTCAAAGAAGATGAAATTTTTCTATTTATATTTTTCAATTATCCCAAATATATGGACGAGAAGGACTGAAAATAAAATATAAGAAAGCAACATATTTAAATTTTCAATTATAGAAACTAGAAAGCAACCTTAACTACCAAGTGAGATATTTACTAAGAGTTGCGTCAAATCTTAAATGCGTGGGATATTTTTTTCTATCGCTTTATCTGAGGCAATCTAGATATACATCATTGAAAAATGTGAAATATTTATATTTATTTTAAAATATAAAATAATTTCATATAGTAAATGATGTCGTATTTTTAAAAATATAAAACAATTTGATATGGTAAACAATTTCTAAATACCAACTTAAAATTCAAACTCGAAATACTCAACAAATAGGAAAATAACTTTACCTGGATTTACGCATATAACAATCTCTATATGATCAACTGTAATATTACTAATAGATACTTATTGTAGCTTTCTACTTGATTTTATTACTTTTTATTATGTTTGGCATTCTACATTTTAGCTCAGTTTCAAGTTATTGGATTTTAATGTATTTTTTTTATAAAATTTTAGATTTTTTTTTCTTGTTTAAGTTATATTTTGGTAGCTAGTAATGTAAGGTGATATTGATGTGAATAGAAATATGATTATATCTAATTTATATCAGTCTATATAAATTTATTAAATTTGTACACCAATTTTGATTGATCAAGATTTTATACTATTAAATTGAGTTTATTCAGATAATAAAAAACTATAAAAAGGAATAAGAGTCTGAGGTGTTAAAACACACATAATCATACAAATAAAAAAGTTAAATTATTCTATATAAACAGGAAAAATTACACAAATCGATTTTTAGGTTGAAATAGACTTAATTTTTACTAATTAATATGGTACTAAAATTATTTAAAATTTACTATAATCAATATTATTAATAGAATAACCTAATATTATATTTATAATTATAAACATATTTTATTTTGAATTTTTATTTTTGAAATAATAGACAGGATAAATGACAATATGGTGGGATGGTATGAGTAATTCTCTCTACCCATGTTCTGTCTGAAAAAAAACCCACCTCATTATTTGGATATTTTTTGCTTGGATATTTTATTTTTTATTTTTTTTTAAATAAAATTATTTAAAAAAAGTTATAGAGAATATAAAGTCAGATAAAAAAAAATAATTTTAAAGTACAATTTAAAAAAATTACACATTAAAATATTAATGCACATTAATTAGTATTTCTAAAAATAAATTTAAATGAATTGCACCACAAAGTTTAAATTTTAAAAAAATAATTTTTTAAAACAATTTCAAATTTATATGTCTAAATAAAAAATATAAATATATTAAATCAATTTTTAATTTTTTTAAATTAATAATATTTCTCTTTTTAAGAAGTTTATTTTGACCACTTAATTTATAAAAAAAACTCAAATAAAATTTATTAGCACTGACTAGAGACATTCTCGTATTGAATATCATAATATTTGTATCCATTCATGGTAATTAAAATACACACATTCATTACTTGTAAATATTAATTTAATATCCACAATAGATTTTATTTACCTATATTATGATAATTACTCTTTTAGTCTATGTATTAAAGTTAGAAATTAATTTTATTTCTCAAATTTTTAAAAGTATAATTTGATCTCAACTTTTTTAAAGAATTCAATGTGATGATTTTAACTTTTTTTTTTAAATATTCAATATGATAATAATAATAAATATAATTCAATGTGTAATTTCATTATCATTGAGGTAGATCTATTTTAATGAGAAGAGACTAATACAAGAAACCACAATAATCATTTTAAAATAATTTGAGACTATATTGAATATTTTAAATTTTTTGAAACTAAATAAACTTTTGATCCTTAATATTATGAACTAAAATTATCATTAAGTCTTATTTATAATGACAAGGAATATTTTTCACAAGGTTGTTGTCTTAGTTAATTTGTGTATATTTATATTGTAAAAAGAAAATAAATATTAATAAATTGATTTGTGTTTTTTGTTGTTGTTGTTTTGGGGTGTTAATAATTTACAGTAAGGGGAGCTCCACCTGTTGACAAGACTTTGGCGATCAAGTCAGTAAGAGCATATAACTATGAGTATCTGAATATAGAGTATTTGTATGGGTGTAGTATCACCAGATTGAAACTTACCTTTGTTCAGGGTCTTGAGGCCCTTTTATAGCATTTGTAGATCTCCCTTTAGGAGTTAATAAACATAAATATATTTTGTTAATTATCCCCTTTATTTTAGGAGTACATGTATAACATTATCTCTAACTGTTTATTTTCATTGAATCTCAAAGTAATATTTGTGCCTAGCTAATTCAGTTATTCATTTTGTTGTTTTTAATTTAATTATTTTTTTAATATGAGCTACCAGTTGTTTGGACAGACTTCTTAACGATCATTGGGCTTACCATTATCTTGGCATGAGCTAAGTATTTTGCCCTTATAGACCTGACCAGCTAGGATAACACGCTTAACTGCCCGGGTCGAACTCGAACACGTCCGACTAGTATACAGTCCCCCAGCCTCGAGCCGAGCATGCAAGACGAAGAGGCTTACCTACACCTACTTTGACAAGATATTTGGCTCAGAGCGTATATGGTACACGACTTCCGAAGCGCCTCCTTGAGGGACGTCTTCACCATACTGATTATGGTGCATGCACATGTCATGCCATCAACGGTGGGGAGAACTTGTCATTTTAACTTCCCCTTTCGAAAAAATAAAAATATTCCCCTCTTCGAAACCTTACTTTCTAGTTTACGCAGGATTTATCAAGGCGAAAACAAACTCTTTCTTTCTTCCACCACGCCACCTTGCCCTGTCATGAATCACCGGAAAACAGGTATGTTTTCACCCACAAAACCTTTTTGAGTGATGGTAGTTATCATTTGCTATTGATTTTGATTGGACAATGTGTGTTACCAAGCTTCAATTAGCTTATATCGTATATGCGTTTTTTGAATTGTGCTTCGCATTTTATTTTTGTTCATGCCTTAGTTGCCTTCAAAGATGGACAATAGCTCTGCTTATCCTTGGACCAAAAATGAACTTCTTAAAGAAACCTCCATTTTTACCTCTCGTTTGAAAATTAGGGAGTTTAGGGAATCAGAGTCATTAAGCAAAAAAGACGAAAACTTAGTAAAAGTTGTAACATGTAGAGAGGGCAAGCCGATATGTAGTGATGAGTCGTCGAACCCTGATGGGCCATTTGTTTTTTCTATGCCACCCTTTTCACCAAAATCTTGTTGTGTCTCCCCCTTTCAATTTTTGAAAAAAAGTTGTTAATCGAGCTGAACGTGGCTCCCACCCAGCTGCATTCGAATAGTTGGGCATTCATCCGAGGTTTCATCATTTTATGTTCCCAACTCAGCATTTTGCGGACTGTGGAAGTTTTCTTTTATTTTTTTGAATTCAAACAATTCGGTCGACAACTATGGGATTCCTTAAACAACCTTCCTGGAAGGGGTCTACTTACCCTTTTTCAATCCTCCTACAAAAACTTTAAAGGCCGATTCATAAAGGTTTGTGCCTCGGTCGGAGACCCATCTTTGTTGGATGGCTTCCCTTTGTATTGATCACCCAACCCCCGATTCCAAAGTTCTCAGCGCCTGGACGACCTATTCCCAAAGGAACGAGGTATCTGCGAATTTCTGGAGAAGTTCAAGGTTGTCTTCGACACGCCAAAACTTTTGACCAAAGAATATCTTTCAGGTGCCCTCAAGACCTACATTGTTATACCCCTCTTTCAGCCTTACCTTTTAAAAGAACTTTTAACTCATAAATTCTGAAACTACGTTGTTTGTTTTGTAGCGAATATGCTTTCTACAATCAACAAGGTTGAGCTAACCGAGCGGACCAAGAAGATGAGAGCGGCTGCGAACAAGGATTCTTTGCTGTAGAAGAACAAAATTTCAATTGGTGTTGTTCGCGTCCAATCCGAACAAGACGAGCACACAACCTTTGAGCTTGTCTTCAAGAGGAAGAGATCAAAAGCCACCCACCCCTACGAGCACTCACATTCAGACGACCATGCTCCCGACCAAAACATTCTAACCATCCAAGAGTGTGAAGTTGTGGAAAGCTCAAAAGGGAAGAACTTATGGGATCCAAATTTCGACATCTCGGAACATGGTGAATCATTCTTCTTGCTAGATGAGGATAGGGCTAGGCTGATGACTCACGGTGAAGATCAACTCCGTCTAGACTTTAAAAACTCCTTAGCCAGGCATTTTCCCTATCGTGTTTAGCTGATGTCAAGGCAGGGAATCAGAAAAAGACCGAGGAAAAGAAAGCCCAACAAACTGTTGAACTCCAACAAGAGGTTGAGTGCCTCCGTGCCAAGGTTGTCGCGGTGCGTTTGGAATTGGCCGACAAAACTCAATAGGGGCTTGTCCTGGCCAAAGAGAAGATAAATCTATCTAGTAGGATTTAAAGTTTGAAGAAAAAGATGGGAGAGGAGATAATTCGTAAAGAGGGCGAGTTCTCCAAAATGGTAGATACCCTGAAGGATGACGCGGCCCAATCATTCATTGTTGGGTTTGAAAATGCCTTGAAGTAGGCAACTCTTGTCCATCCCAAGAAGAACTTCTCCGAGCTGAACCCATGTAAAAGTATAGTTGATGTGAAGCTTGTGGAGGACTCTTAAGCTTTAAGATTATGAACCGTATTTTTACTTTTATGCATGTATTTAATGTTGGAACTTCTTAACTGTTTTGTATATCCCTCTAAGTGTATATTTAATGTTTGAACTCAAATGAAATTTAGGTAGGTTAATCGTTTTAAGTATCTTAAGCTCGTTACTTCCCTTTAATTTGTGCCCTTTTATGGCATTGATAGCTTTTCCTATAACATATAAGTGTATGCCAAAAGTACCTTACTAAATAAATTTGCTTTGCACACTAAGCGTAGCATAGTTAAACAAATTGCGAATTGTTGACCTGATTGACAAGACTTTGACGATCAAGTCCGTAAGAACATATAACTATGAGTATCTGAATATAGAGTATTTGTATGGGTGTAGTATCCCCAAATTGAAACTTACCTTTGTCCAGGGTCTTAATGCGTTTTTATAGCATTCATAGATTCCCTTAAAGAGTTAATAAACATAAAGATATTTTGTTAAAATATCCTCTTTATTTTAGGGGTGCAAGTAGAACATTATCTCTAACTGTTCATCTTCACTGAATCTCAAAGTAATATTTGTGCCTAGGTAATTCAGTTATTCTTTCTATTGTTTTTACTTTAATTATCTTTTTAATATGGGATGTCAGTTGTTTGGTCGACTTCTTGACGTATCATTGGACTTACCATTATGTTGGGTCGAGCTAAGTATTTTGCCCTTATAGATCTGACTAGCCAGGATAGCACACTTAAGTGCTTGGGTCGGACCCCGACCAAAACAATTAGTAACAGTTCTACATAAATGCTCACAATTTTAATAATAATAATTGTTTTTTAAAAAATAGATATTATTTTTTATATGTTATGAGAGAAAATAATGTTTTGTTGAAATAAATTATTCATCATAAAATATTAATATTTAAAGATGAAATCAGATAGAAAAGTGAAATCAAATGTTTATTAATTTAATTTTTTTTATGAACATAATTTTATTTATATTTTTTTTTATATATTATTGAAATATAATAATAAATAAATTCATTATTTTTATTAAGATTCATATAATTGAATTTTATGCATGATTGATTTTTGGTATATGTATATATTTAAAATTTTGAAAAAAATATATTATTTTTGTAATAATAAAATGATGATGATGGAACTAGGGGTGTTACAATAATAATAGTTATTATTATTATTATGAAAATAGCACTTCTATTTTCTTTATTTTAATTTTTTTTTAAAGTTATAAAAAAATACTATTTCGCCTTTTGCGCTATGCTTTCTAAAACTGTATAATATATAATTCAAATTTATTCATTTGATATGCATCAATTATCTTTATATTTTATTATCATATAGTAAATATATTGTGTGAGATAAAAGATAGTAGAGTGAAATTGGATCATTTAAAAGTAAAATTATAATGAGTGAGACTGATTAACATGTTAATATATGATGTTATTTTGATTTTATTTTAAAATATAATTTTTTTGGATATATAATATTAAAATAATAAAATTATTAAATTTTAACTCTTGAAATAAAATAAAATGGTAGAATATCCAAAATATATATATATATATATATATATATATATATATATATATATAGGAAGTAGAGTTAAAAGAAGTCCGAAAATAAAATAAAGGTGTCCAAGGATCCTACTTGTTCCATGCCGTTATTGATTAATTTAGTCTGATACAGGTGTGAATTATTGGTTTTAGTCCAATTAATAAGAAATTTTCGTTGATTTTATGGATTATTATAAATTCAAAGTAATAAATTCAACATTGATAAAATAATTAAAAGTGTCAATGTATAAGAAAATGTGTGGGGATTTGAATGGGTGGATGTATGAGAATTTGAGAGGAAAGGGTAAACAAAATATGGTGTTTGGATTGGGGTATGATAGAGTAGACTTATGAGGAAAATTTATACGAGTTTGTGAATAATGAGATGGTTGTGAAGAAATTTTGAATTTTTTTTAAAAGTATAAAATATTACTTTACAAATTTACCCTTATGTATTAAAAAAATTTAATAATAAAATGAGTTTTTTTTTTTAAAACATATTCATAAGTTTAAAAATTATAATTAAAAAAAATGTATTAAATATAAATAGGTATAATTTAAAAATTACAAATAAAAAAAATGTGTATTCAACAAATTAAATAAAAACATGAAGTTCACGTAATTTCTTAAAATATTAAAAATGTATTATAAAATTCGAAAATAAATAAGATATTATATAAATAAATAAAAATATTATTTTTTAATAATAAAAAACTTATAGTAATGAAAAAAAATATAAAATAATTAACAATAGAAAAGAATTTCATAAAAACTATAATTAAATAAATTATAACTCATAAATATAATAATTATACACACATATAAATATAAAACTTTAGCTTCTATACATAAAATCTTTTATTTTAATTATGTAAATGAATTATTTTTCTTATTTTATGTTATTACTGGTTGACTTTCTCACCGGTTGACTTGTGTGGAAAGCTCCGCTTCTAACCTGTCTCCTCTAAATTATGTTTTGCGTCTTCTTGTTGCACTGAAACATGGCTCTGTTAGGACTGAGGGGGCTCTATCTGTTAGAACGTGGCTCCGCTTAACGGTCCTTCCGCGATCCCTTGCTCGAAAGGGGTGACCATCACAACTTCATCATGGGTTTGAGGTTTTACTATAAGTGCCTAGAATTTGTTCAAGTAATCCTTCAACGACTCCCCCTCCCTTTGTCTCACATTGAAGAAGTCATACAACATTGGAAGCTTGACCTGGTTGATAGAGAACTGTTCTCTAAATAGTATGGAGAACTGCTTAAAAGAGGTGATATGACTATTGGGAAGCCTACTGAACCACTGTAGGGTTGTACTTGTGAATGTGCTCATGAACATCTTGCACTAAATAGTTCCTCCGAAAATAATCATATGGGCATTGAATTCCGTGAGATGATTTTTAGGGTCTTCCACTCTTGTAAAAACAATCTTGGGCGTGATGTAGTGCGGTGACACAAGCTCATCCATTGCAAAAATGGCTTGGGACGATCTCTCAAGGGCAAATTCAACCTTCGCTCCCTTGTACAACGTCGGTCACGCTGATGTAGATTCTTGCGCAAGTCCTCGTTGGTCTTGCGCATATCCTCATTGGCTGTCCGGGAAACCTCTATCTCTGTCATTAGTTGATCCTGCATAAGCACTTGCTCAACTCGGGCTTCTGCTTGTAGCTTCTCTTGCTCGGCTTTAGCTTCTTGCTAGATTCGTTCCTGCTCTTGTTTGTATTGCTCATTGGCTTCCTAGAGAGCCCTCATGGTCTCCATGAGTTGCTATAAAGTGGGGGCATCACTTCCTTCGGATCCCAACAATCCATGTCTATTATCACGTTGGAAGGCTTTAAACAAGAACGTGGGTGGGATCAGGTTTTATTGGGCCCCACGGTGGGCGCCAAATGTTCTCGCCGGTTAACTTTCTCGTCGGTCGACTTGAGTGGAAAACTCAGCTTCTAACTTGTCTACTCTATATTTTGTTATGCGTTTTCTCGTTGCACTGAAACGTGGCTCTGTTGGGATAAAAATGGCTCTACTTGTTGATCATACTTCGACGATCAAGTCAGTGAGAACATACAAAATAAGATAAATATTCAATTTCAATCTAGTATTCAAAAACAACGTACCTTTAGTGAGGATCTCAAGCCCTTTTTATAACTATCTCTTTAACAACTTCCTCTTAGGAAAATATAATCTCAACTGAAAGCATAACAAAAACAATATTATGCCTACGGACACCTTTACTCACGGTGCTAACTGGTAGAAAAGAATCTTGTGTTCTCTTATTCTCGGGTGCTCACCATTTAACTAATATCATCATATATTCAATTAATAACTTTACATACATATTTATTTAACAACAATTTTACGTATATTCACATATATTTTATTCTAACAAGTTAATAAATATATTTACGTATGTATTTAACTAATAATTTTATATCAACATATGACCAACTTGTTATTTTCTCTATTTAAATTATTCTCAATCGGGCTTATTAATATAACTGGAACAAACTCATGACCCACCCTTTGAGTCCAAAAGCCGAGCTGACCATACCCATATGTCTAGACCGAGATCCTAAGCACTTGAGCACGGCGGTACATTTTAGTTTGTGGTATGTTATATCCTCACGTATTACTTTTTCTTGACGACCTTGTCCTTACTAAATTGATAATTTTCCTTATTTGTCGTCCAATGATATATTGTAATATTATTGTTATATAATCTTGATTAAGTTTATTAGAAAGAGTTGATAAACAAAAATTAACATATAAACTAAAACTAAAATAGATATTATGATGTTTAAAATATAATTAAATTAAAATTAAAAACTGGACATTTACCACTCGAGATCAGAGAATTGAGACAAGCTTCTCTGATGGATGAATGAATGAACGATATGTACATATAATTTTTTTTATTATTATAGACCTCTAATATAATCAATTTATTTAATATAATTTTCTTATTGACATTTTTTTACATAAGATCATATCTAATAAAATAAAAAATAAATATTAAAACTATAAAAAATCATCAATTAACTATTAATCGTGTACAAAGCTTAAGATATCTCAGCTGTTGTGTCCTTCCTTTCTTTCTTTCCCAACCTCAAAGTCAAAAGGTTTATGAAATTATGAACAAAAACCATAATAGTAGCCACCAATGCAGCTTCTGGTGGGACCACTCTACCATTTCTTTGGCAACGTATTTACTCATGAAACTCCTCACATTCATTAATTACTCTCATTAATTCTTGTTGAGGACGTAGCATGCAAATAATGCAAAACATTAATATTAGGAATATATTCTTTCAAATTTCCATTTAGGTAAAAGAGTTAAATTAATATTTATATTGTTTTTAAAAAAATACTGAGTTGCCTATTTAATCTTAATAATAAATATTTAATTTCCATATGTAAATTAAAAATATTAAGTGATATCTTTATAACTCAGCGTATATATATTCTCGTTAAAAGCCCTATAACAAATATAAACATATTTAATAAAAACAAATTAGTATGAAGTGTTATAGGCCAGTTGTATCATTATAATGCCGTGCAAAACTTATAGAATGCGACTTGTAAAGTGTTACTGTTTATTAAAAGTTAGTAAAAAACTTCATGTCTTATATTTTATTGAAGGGATTCTTTATGATTTTAAAGAAATTTAATCAGTAAAAAATGTGCATTAAAAGAATAGGACAAAAAAAAATTATTATTACTTTTCTAGCACAGTAATAACCAATGAAGAAGGTTTATTATGATATAAAATTACCTGATAAATTAAAACTTGACAAATTAGTAGAATAAATTAAAAGCATTCAACAAAAGTATTTGTTGAGTTGATTCTACTTTTAATTTATTTTGTTGAGGTTAGGCATTTCTTTTAAACTTAACGCTACACGTTAACAAGAAACTTTACTAAACTTGTTTATCTTTGCTTAAAGGGACATGCTAACTGAAAAATACTGTGAAATACAATTTTAATACTCTATCTCCATTACCCCCCAATAATATATACTCTTGCTTTTATTTGGAATGGTTCTTCTTTCTTACGCACTCTCCAATTATTAACCGTGTGAAAACTCAAAACCAGACTGAGAGCGATTGACAGGGATGATGGTGCAGTGTTATTATTAATTCAAATTAGAATTTAATGTAGGTAAATTATAAAAAAAAAAAGTTCAGATTTTGAATTAGAAAAAATTAAAAAAGTAGTAATTAAATTACATTTTAAGTTTTACGAAAACGAAACGTGTATTTGCGGTGATAAGATCAAAATCATAATCGCCCTGCGCATTCTCTGTGACTCCCATGGAAAAAGCAAACGAAACCGTTCAGTTCACGACCCATTCATTCATCATTCATCGCTTTCATCGAACCTTCACCTACCTGTCTGGGATTTACGTGATGGAATCAATTCTCCGCTCTTTTCCCTTCCCTTCGCACCTTCTTAATCTTTTCACGTACACCAGGCAACACTTTACGAGACAGACTGAAAAATTCTAAAATGTCTTCACAAACACATCTCTTCCAAATCCCACAATAACAACGACAGAAACTTAAACAAGAGATTAACATGTCAATTAAAGATAGATTCATGAAGGCCCTCACGACACGCACATTTATAGGAAACGGTAACGGTGGTAGCTAAAACCTAAAAAGGTACTACTACTGCTACTATGACCGAAGAAAATAACAGCAATAATCATAAAATTCCCTTATTTATTGGTTGAATAATAATGAAGGATTGGATTGCTCAGCAGGGGCTATGGGAAGTGAAAAGCTGGGGGTCGAGTTTGGTTCTACAAACGGGGCAGAGTGGGTGGTTAGAGAGCCAGGTGTCGGCGCAATGGACATGGAAGCCGTGGTTGCAACCGGGGACCACTCTGGCCGGTTGCTCTCCCTCGATCTCGTCCAGGCAGACGGCGCATTCGGTGCCCAAGACCAGTTCTTTACCGGTGATTCTGGGAAGCTTCTCCAACTCCAAAGCAGACAGACCCTTGTCAGCGACCTGCTTCACCGGCACCCCGTTACGGAGGGGTTGGTGTCTGGTGGTGGCGTACCAAAGAAGGCACATGTAGACGATGAAAACCGCGCTCATGCCGAGGCACGGCAAGAAAAGCGCGAGAAGAACCGAATCAAGCATTTCGCTTTCTCTGGTTTTGGCCTTTCGAGTCACTCACTCGAACCTTTGTCCGATTCCAAAAGAGAATTTAACTAATGCGGTGGAGGGGGTTGGTAGAGTAGCACCCAAGGGATTGGGTATTCACGCCAAGTACCCTGCATATCGCAATTTCTTCCCACAGGCTTATGCCCTGTTTGGATTACAAGAAAACAAAGATCCAATCAAAGATTGCGGTGTGACCGGGTGATTAAACCGCGAGTGGAGACAGAAGAAACAAAGAAAGGAGTTATGAATGGTGTTGGGCTTTGTTTGTGTGAAGAATGGTGTGAGTGAATGCGTTGTGTATATATATTATGAGAAGAGTGGCCAACAAGATTTTTATTTCCAAACGGATGGGCTCTTCACAGCTGTCTATGAGTTAATATCTCCACACCCCTTCTCAAATCTTTAACCCAAATCCCTGTTACTTTTTCTTTCACTCTATTTATTCTTCATATATCAAATATTCTCTTCAGCATTTAATACTTCCTCTGCTTAAATCTTCAATATTTATTATCTCATTATTCGTATTTATTCAAATTCAAACTGATTCTAAAATAATACATTCACTCAATATTGCTAACTTGTTTCTCATGTGTTCTACCGTGACATTAAATCAAAGGTCTAATTATGTATGATCTTTTCTATAATAGTATATCATTCCATGTTTTAATCTTTTCGCTGCTATACGTCTTCTTATACATTTGTATTTTAATATTTAAGCACAAATTTTATTTTTACGGAAAAAACTTAACTATTTTTTTTTTAAAAAAAATTTGATAGATTTGGGAATTTTTAGTTTGATTTTTGCTAAAAAATTATTTTATTGAGTACTTAAATTTTTTATATTGTTTAATTGTGTTGGTAATTGAGGTTACTTTGTATTGTCATTTCTTATGAGTGAAAAATTAGTTTAATTAAGTTTAAGTTTTTTTTTTTTTTTTTTTTATAAATGTGAGTATTTTAGGTTCAGTTTATGTTAAAAAACATTATTTTATAAGTGTTTTATATTTTTCTATTTTTATTTTAAGTTTTTGTCGTTATTTTAGTGATTTTACTATTTGTATTTAATTAAAATGATATTGTCATTAATTATATTTTAAAAATTAGTGTAATTAAATTTAAAGTTTGTTATAAATTTGAGTATTCTTCGTAATAAAAAACAAACATTATTTAATTAAGTATTCGTATCAATTTTGTTGAAATGATCATTTAGTTTTACAATCTTAAATAAAATATCATTAAAAAAATAAAAGAAATAAAATTATAGAATTCTAACTATCTTTATTAAATGTTTTTTTTTTGTGTATTTTTATTTTAACATCTAATTTAAAAATAAAACAATATTGTTTTTAATCTAGAAAATAACCTTAGAATGAATGTGGTATACTTTAAATAACACCTGAATATTTTATTATTGAAATAAATAAAAAACATATAAATAGAAAATTCAGTTATTTAGATTTCATTTTAAAAGAACCACTATCTCTCTAGCGCTTGTGTTTGTTTTTGGGTGTTTACTGTAGATGGAAAGATAGAAATGCGGGAGAAATCATGTTTGTATTTATCAATTTACATTGATTTAGGGGCATGGAAAGACACGATATCTGTAAATAGTTTCTACTCATATATGCAAAGAAAACCAAAGAAAGACACGTAAGCATGACGAATTTTCCATTTTATCCTTAACAAAAGCCAAAGTAAATGCAAGTTGTATTTTCATAGTTTAACGGTGAATTATTTTTTAACTTTTAAAATATAACAAATTTTTAAAGATAAATAATTGTTTTTTAATAATAATATAAATGTATTTATATATAATAGTAAAAGAAAATAAATTAGTAATATAAATGTAAATACAATGAAATAATAGTAATATATTTAAAATTTAAAATAGGAATAATATATAAAAAAGTAATAAAATTATAAATATACTAGTAACTAAAATAATTTTTTAAAATAATAATAATAATAAATTATAAACAATAATAAAAAAATACATATTTAATAATAATTAAAATAAATTTATTAAATAATAATATTAACAGTAATAAAAATTAATTTTAATTTTTATTTGATTTGATTTTATGAAAATATTTTTTATATATATTTATAAAATTTT
>Ga0123342_1006863_pt1 | contig 15482 bp, 6 predicted proteins | sample Turbeawhitnodule_FD_89960 | JGI IMG/M metagenome (GOLD analysis project Ga0123342, IMG submission 89960) | Root nodule microbial communities of legume samples collected from Mexico - Turtle bean Mexico white nodule | ecosystem: Host-associated > Plants > Roots > Nodule | place: Mexico: Nepantla... | reverse complement strand
TTATACTCTGCTCTCACCGCTACTGGGTCTTCTTTTCTGGTTCCTCTGTTCTCCCTTTTTCAATCAAGGGTTGCATATTCTTTTTCATCTCTTTTCTCTTTTCCGCAGGATCGGTGCCTACCTAGTGTGATTAATAATAAAGTGGGTTACGTATGTTGAACAATAATTGTCTCATGCAATTTCAGTTTAGCATTTACCCGTAAATGCACCAAACCATAATAATACAATGAATCCAAAAACATAAGCAACAGTTTCAGAATTATTATTTTACTTTGAAATTTCAGCCTTTTTCTTCTTGCTTATCTTTCTGCACTGTGATAGAGAAGTCCCCAACACAGCATGATGCACCATTTTAACAAGAAAACTCAATTATGGGCATTTGTATAGTCCCTTTGGGTGGATGATATGCCAATTTCAACAACTACATCAATTGAGTGTGCCAAAAGTCAAGACTCCCAACACAAACCCATTTAATTACGAGTTAAAGGCTTTGTTGGAGTTATCTATATATAAAGGATTTACTATTTTAGTGTACACATCAATTTTATTCTTTATAATATTAAAATTTAATAATTATTTATTTTTAATTGAAATTTTGAATTTTAAAAAATGTAGACAAATTTAAATTAAAAAAAAGTAAAAAATCTAGTATTTTACTATTTTACCCTTTAAATAACATTTTTTTTTAAATTCAAATAATTCTTTCCAATAAAAATTATATATATATATATATATATATATATATATATATATATAATTTTTACCTTTCTAATAAAGAGCCTTCATGTTTTCACAATCCGTTATAAAAGGAAACAACCATTTAATAACTAATTATATTAATATTTTAATTATATGATTATAATATTAAAATAAAATTGTGAGATGGGTGTTTGTTTGATAAAAGATGTCTAAATACAATTGTTCTTGAATAAAATAAGACAATGATTGAAAACATAACTACTGAGAAAAATAATTGCAGTTTCAAAAGACTCAAGATATATATTCAAACTAATAATGATAAGTTTGTTTTATTAATAAATATTAAAATTCCTCTGTTTATTAATTTACAAAAAAAGAGAGTATATTTTGTGTTTGTATATTATGTAGACGGCAGAAACAAAATGATAACATAAAGTATGTGAAGGATTGTTATATGTCCTTATTGTTACTCAATACTCATTGGTAGGTTAAATTATGAAATACAAAATTTGGTAAGTTGAAATATAAAAAGGAGGATAAGATGTAGAAGAAACAGCAACCACAGCGAAGTGAATAGGGTGATTTAGATATCAGATTAATGAACGCTTGGTTCTAGACCAAACCAAAATCACTTTCTCTTTAATGGATCAGATCGGTCCCCAATAATATTTGTATGGACACTTACATACCTAAAACCAATGAATTGATCAAGAATAATATATTTTATTGATCATTATATAATATTTGTATGGACACTTACATACCTAAAACCAATGAATTGATCAAGAATGATATATTTTATTGATCATTATACATAGATTAGCAGAGTATATTTATATAGCACATAAAAAGATAAAAGATAAAATTAAAAATAAATAATACTGATGGAGAGTTATAATTGATAACGTAGTTATAACTATGAAACTTAGACACTTTTATTAAATGAGCGTATCCGTGTCGAACACACATATCGGTGTCGACACTCGTATGACACTTATCGGTTAAGTGTTCAATTCAAAAAATATTTAAAATATTTGTTAGATTTTTAAAATTTTAACACGGTTCTAACACAATTTTAAAAGGTATAAATACAATAATTTTTTAAAAACTCAAATTTATTGTATAAATTTTTATTATGATTATAAAAATAAGGAACAAATTCTTTTAAATCAGTCATGAAAAATATATTTATGCTCTCAAAAGAATCTGAAACATACTTTTGCACATAAATATTTATTTTCAATTTATATAATTCAAAATTATATAATATATAGATCCGTGTCCCCGTATCCTACATCTTAGAGATTATACGTATCTCTGTGTCTGTATCCGTATCTATCTTACATAGGTTACAATTGATAGGGTAGGTAGTTACAACCGAAAATCTAAAATATTATATGAAAATATTTTTATCATTTAATAATTTATATTATTTTTTGTCTTATATCCTTTACGTCCACTTCGTATAAAATGTCAAATTATTTGATAAGGAAAGAGAGAGGAACAAAGTTTTGAATGTGTTTAGGGTCATCCATATTTGTGGCTTCAAAAAACATGAGTAATAGCGAAAGTAGAAGGCAAAGAATTATGTAGTATACCTATTAAACTAAACAAGAAAGCTACAAGGAAAAAAAATCATTTAAATATCTCACTCCCTATTTATCTTTCTTCACCATTCAGCAACAATAACCATACCTACAACATCGGATTCTGCTTTGGCACAAAAAAACAAAACACTTTGTAAGTTGTAAGGTGGTGGAGTTCCATCGACGGATGTATTTAAAATAACACGCATGCTTGGGAGTTGTGATCATGGTTGCAGCCTGTGGGCCCTGCTCAACTCACGTGGGCCATGAGGACATAGTAAACCAGACAAGTGGTGGATAGGATCTGACCAGTGACCACTTTCTCAGCCATAGAAACGTGGGTCGATGATGGGCTTAATTTTGAGAAAAATGGCGAAGGAGGAAGTAGTTACTATAAGTGGCACAAGAGCCAAAGAGCAATGGTGATACTGACAAAACCAGCAATGGCTTGAGATTCCTTCACACTCACATGGGTACCTACTGACCATGATAATTCACTTTCATCCATGGCACCTACATACACCATTGTCCCATTGTTAAGTGGCGGCGAATCAGAAGAAGAAGAAGAAGAATCACTGCTATCTGATTTCGGGTTTTGCCCCTGCCACGATTTCTGACTGCAAATCCAGAATAAAGATTATAAGAAAAATAAATCTGTGAACACTATTTCCAAGATAAAAAGTGAGAATAAGGAACATATCAACATGTGATTCCAGCACTATTGAGTACTATAGTAGTTTATTTAATTGTGAACTAAATATCAGAGCTACCTTAAGATTAGTGATCGTCATGTGCAGTAAATTATATGATATCATGATCCATTCAACTCATGAGATTCGATGTCTGAATAAATCTATACTATATGATTGAACTAGTCACTTTCCTATGCTTCTCAATGTTTATATTATTTTAAACACTAAAACATATGTGACTATAATTTTATTAAAATTCAAGATAACTGATTTTTTTTTTCAAAAAAATAGAGTGCATTAATAGAAAAACATGACTATGATATTCTTAGGGAAAACAGGTATAGTTTTTCTTATTATTTTAAAATTATCCTTTAAATTATTATGATTTCATTATCTTAATTTTTATTTAATTAATAGATATTTATATAAGGACATTTTGTGTAAAAAGTAATAATTTAATAGACAAAATAGAAGTCTCACGTAAGGAATAAGACAAACTTTTAAAATATATCAGATAAAATAAATACATGAGATAGTACAAATGTACAATTTAATAAAAAATAACGATACTCTTTCTTACTATAAAATAACAGTAATATTCTATAAAATGCTACCCTTCTATTAATATTCTATAAAATAAATATATACAATCTTGATTCGAAAAAAGTCAAATTATTATCTTTCTTACTATAAAATAACAGTAATATTCTATAAAATGCTACCCTTCTATTAATATTCTATAAAATAAATATATACAATCTTGATTCGAAAAAAGTCAAATTATTAATTAAAGGATTACTAAAAAACAGAAAAAAAATAACAGTAGAGATCCACTGGTTAAAATTAATCTCTATAATTATTTTTTCATGACCCAAAATATTCCTTGAATGGAACCAAAATTCTAGTAGTACTAAGATTTACACAAGTACCTGCCACTATCTGTGGATTTTTGTATCAAATTTAAAGATAAATTATCAATTACTCATTCCCTTCCTCTTTATTTATTAGAATTTTGAAAACAAATTCAAAATTATTATAATTACTATTTTAGCAATGATACTCTTACTTTTTAACTAATTTTTTTATCAATACATACACTATAAAATAGAATAAAATACTCATAAGTTTTTTACACATCAAAGTTTTTTTCGTTAAAACCTTTTTTAATAAAACATTAAAAAGTTGAGAAAAAATTTAACAGAAAGGGAATCATTGATTTTTATATAAGTTTCAACAAAAAAAATCATTGATTATGCTAATTAAATATTTTGATAAAAACTATTAGTACTTCTTTCTAACATAAGTTGTCTGAAATAAGGTTTTAGTTTGACAGTCATTTTCTACTGAAATATTAAACTCAACTTCGACTTTCGACAAATGAACTTATATTTCAACAAAATGTAATTTCATTTTCTTTCAATTTAGAGTTCCCGAGTTAAATCAAGTATATGTACTCTCTATTAGCTCTTTTATTAATGTCACATGGTTTCCTAAACATTTTTTAAAATCACATAACTTATATACTGTAATTCTAATTCAATATAAAATGATTTATTAATTAACATTAGTATTTATTTATTTTTTTAAAAGCTTGTCGTTCATTATTAGGTCTTCCTGAACAAAACGCCGTTAATCCGTTACTCTGTCGTTATCCAAATGAAAAGTTATAACGTCACATGAAAAAAGAAGAACACAGCAGAAAATGTGTGAGACGTCGATCCAGTTCTCAACCCCAACTCAACCCAACGTTCATATTATATGTGAAAGACGAAATTAGCCTTTTGAGTGTTGAAGTGAAAAGCAAAACTGAAATTACCTGGGGTTATCTTTAGGGGAAGGGCAAAAAGTGATCGTGTAATCCGCAGAAGAAGCGCATGTAAAAGTGCTGGTCTTGTCATCGTACGCGTAGCTGTAGGCGCGTGGGCAAGCGTTCTTGAAAATCTGCGAATACGCCGTAGGCTTGCAAGTGTTGGGCGACCCAAACGCGCCTTTGCAGCAATACTGCGGGGACCCGAACGCCTCGCACGCGCTCTTACATGCCACGCCCTGTTTTCCATCCACGCTCGTAACCCTAAGCTCCGAAGGACACGCGCCGTTGAGGTCTCCAACGCACCCCGTGCTGGTGCAGTTATTGCCGGACCCACCCTTGGGAGCCACCAGCATCGGCACGTTGTAACCGTCCACGAGGCTCACGTCGAAGAAATCGAGGCCTCCGTCGGCGTCGAGGGTGAACTCGGCCAAGGTCGCCGGTGGCGAAGCGCCGTTGCCCGCACATTCGAGCTTGCCGGAGCCACAATCGCCGGTCACGCAGGAGAATTTTCCGGCGGCGTCTTGCGTGCAGAGAGTGCGGCCCCATAAACGGCCACCCCAGGAGGTTGGAGCAGTTACGGTTTTGGAGTCGCCGGGTTGGAGAAGGAAACCGGTTGTTGGAAGCTCCGCGATTCCTGCGTTTGAGAGAATGCCTGGCCACACTGTGTAGTCGCATTTGTTAACCACTGTGAACAACGTTGTTGTTGCTACGGCACCTGCACAAAAATTTGTTACTACTTAATTTCATAGTCTCTGTTTTTCAGATACTTCTGACTTGTTGGTGTGATATATTTACCTGATGCTAACAGTAACAGATGAAGTGTTTGTAAAAATTGAAGTGATAGTTTGAGTTGATCCATGTTAAAAGAATTGAATCTTGAGTGAATTCAGATACTCTAAAAATTAAAGAAAAGAATAAAAAGTAAGAAATTTTCAATATCTCTTCTACTCTGTTGTGTGAAATGAAATATGGAACTCAAGGATGAGGATATTTATAGGGGAATATGGCCAAATGTCTAAAATTTATTTTGTAAAATATTCAAAAAGAATTATAATTATTAAAAGTCAACAAAATCTGTGAAAATATGCTATCTTTCTCTCCAAACAAATTATTTTACTTCTCTACTTCCTTAAACATTTAGTGCTTTCATTGACCTTTCAGTGCCAGAAAATAGCCGTTTGAAAGAAATTACTGCAGAGTTAAAGCGGCTCCAAGAACAAGTTAACTTCTACAAGTGTTGATAGATTAGAGCGAACATTGTAATTTTTCTTGGATCCATTCGGTTCAAACTTAATAATTTTTTATTAGATCACTTCATAGGTTATAAATAACAAATTAACATTTTTTAATTTTGATAAATAATATTTTTATATAAATAATTAATAATAAAATATCAATACTTTTTTTTCTAAATAAAAACACATATATTAATATTGCAAACACAGCCCAATTTTAAAAGAATTCACTTGTGGACTAGTTGTATGAGTAATGTACCATATAATGTGGAAATAATTGTATTGTCCATTCTCGGTTTTAATTTTAATTATATAAATTGAAGTTGTGTTTTTTATGCACAACTTTACATTTTACTTACACTTAAAATTGTACGATTATAAGAAGATTTCACTCAAAATTTTAAAAAATATTAATTAAATTAAACAAAATTATTATGACTTTTTTTATACGTGTGTTGGTGGTAACACTACTTTGAGACATTCTTAAACAAAATCGTATTTTACTAACACAAGATTCTTACAATAAAATAAAATCATATTAAATAAAAAAATTAATTATAATTTATAAAATTGTCCATTTTAATAATATAATCTTAAATTTTTATTTAGTAAATAATACAAAATCTTTCTATATCATATTTTGGTTATTAATAAATATGTTTAAACTCACATAATTTATTGTTTATTTATTGTTGATGAGGAGATCGAGTATAAATAATTAAGTCTTAAAAATAAAATGACAAGGTTGTCTTCCTTTTAAACAAGAATAATCAAATTAGTGTTTTATTTATTTATTATTCTTAACATATATTTCTCTTTATTTCTTAAGATTCACTTTTTTCAACAACAGCTAAACCTATTCTTAGTGTCTCATTCTTCCAACAAGCTTTCAGATCAACATTGAATCTTTCAGATTAACATTGAATTTGTATTGCTCAATATTTTAATTTTGAAATTTAATAAATCATTAGTTAAATTTGTATTGTTCAAATTTCTTTTTAAATTTTTTGAAAACTAGCTTAAGATTTATCTTTGTTCTTCATATTTTTCACGTGGAAAACTAAAAACGTTTCCAGCTCATTACTTGTTGTCAGAAAAAAAATTATTATATACTGATATTTGAAAACCTTTTTTAATACATAAACAAACCAGAATAACGTTTTGTCAATTCATTCTAAATTTATTCCCCAAAAGAGATATATGAACAGTCAATTCTCACGATAAAAAAATACACCAACTTGTGTTGATCTAAGAAATAGGAAATTTATTTCAAAAAATTAAATATTATAAATAAAAATATTAAAACTAAAACAGTTATACCTGCTGTAATGAATTAATCTCATTCAATTCAAACTACTAAAAAGCCAAAATACACTAGAATTGGTTGTAGTTTGGAGTGTTTGTGAGTTCTGTGTATATAACAGGTTATATTTAGATTGGTACAGAAATTTTTTAAACAATAATTTGGTTGACAAAAATTAGTTTATATAAAATTGAAATATCGAATCAAGAACTTGGTAAGACAAACAAAAAATCTATTAAAGTATATGGGTGGAAATTAAAACGTTATTAAGTTATTTTAAAAATTGTAAGTATTAATTCATTATTACATTTAATATATTTTTATACACTAATAGTTACAAGTATTAGGGATTAAGGATAAAAAAAAAGACGAATAAAAGAAGAGAGGCAATAAAAAGAGGCCCCTGGACAAAAAATATTCCGAAAGGTTCTTTATTTGATCACATAAAGTAACATACCTTTTAATAATAAAATTACATCATCACCATAAAAAAGATTAAATATAAACTATACTAGCCAATAACACAAATAGCTTCATCTTGTCACTTTCTCCATCTAATTATTATCACCAAATACTTCTCTACTATTCTTTTCATTTTAGAAGGATGATCACCAACTTTTTCACTTCTTTAAAAGCTCACTATACATTTTACATGCTTCTATTTCAAATATATATATACTCTTATTTCTTCTTATGAATTAGGTGTTATATTTTTGGTTGATTTAGATTTTAAAAGCAAGGTGAGAGTGACATGAAAATAAGCGAATTATGGGCAGGCTTTCGTCATGGATTCTCTTGCACATTTTTTTGTGCATCTTTGCATAATCCAAATAAAATGGACACTTTGGTTCGTAAAATAGCATAAATCTGATCGAAGAGGAATCGAAATGATAAGAATGTTTAAGCAACTCTCGTTTTCTGGCATGGTTCCAACGCTGTGGATGACATGAAGATGATGCATAAAGAAGAAGGTCAATTTGAAGTTGGTATTATGCTAATGATAATTAATATCAAGATTGGTATTTCCTAACAGCAAGTTTTTGTAGTGTGCAGTAGTGACAAATTCCTCACTCCTGCAAGCATGACTCATGCTAGGGCCCAAATTTGTTGATTAATTAGCTAACCAAAACAAATCTTGCATGATTATTAGTAAATGTTTTTCTTAATATGCTATGAAATTAATGCCATACAATTAAATATCCTAGATAACTTGCAACTTGATTGTTTGTGGACAATCTTACTTGAAATTTATTTTCTATCCAGATTGATTTTCTATTTGATTCCTATGGACCCATTAACCACAATCATAATTATATATACATTTCAATGTAATTTTGATACTTGTTTATTTTTATAAAACTCATGCTAGTAAGGTAGTGTTATCATATAAAAAAAATAGTATAAAATTAAAAACAAAGTAAAAGCAACTAAATTCATGTGAAAAAATAAAATAAAAAACTTTCTAAGAGTATTCTAAGCAGAGTTTAAAAAAATTAAAAAAAAAAAATATATATATATATATATATATATTATTTAATGTGTAATTCCCATAAAGATAAAAAAAAATTAAATATCAAAAATTTAATCAGATTAATCATCATTTAGCTTTAAAAACAGTAATAAAATAAAATTTTATGATATTGAAGTATTTTTTTTTTAATTTACCTGTTTTTGAAAGTAATCTTATTATTCTCACTCTAATTTTCTAATTTTATGAAGACTTACCAGTTTTCTAAAGATTTAAATAAATATTTACTAGTATCTTGAACAAAAAAATATTATTTAAAGATATTTTTTTATTAAAAAAATCTTAATAACAGTTTATAAAAATATCACTATACAAAAATCATCAAATAAAAACCAATTTTTAGATACCAAAATAATTAATTACAATAATAACTAAATTAGAAACCGTTTAGAAACTAAAAAAATAGTTTCTAAATTAGTTTATATTACTGTTAAATACTTTATAAATTGGTATCTAATTTAAGTACCAATTATTTAGATTCTAAAATTGGTAGCAAAAACTTTGGTTGTTAATTAGATATCAATTTAGAAACCATTTAACAATAATAGAAACTAATTTATAAACTAAAAATTTATTTAGTTCCTAAAATGGTCTCTAATTTAATCACTACCAACTAATTATTTTTTGTCTCTAGAATTGATTTTTGTTTCATGATTTATGATTTACTTGTAGTGTATGGTTCAATTTTAAATACGTTTAAAAGTAATTTATTGTATTTGAAAAAGAAAATTAAGAAAATGTGTGGAATGGAATATAAACATGTTCATACAATTACTAGGAGAATCAAATAACTATAAATGTTTTTTGAACGACCCAAATGTAAAGTTGGCAAATTTGACAAATTAACATATCAGGTTTCAGTTAAGGCAATTGCTTCCTGCACACCCAATTTCAATAGAAAAGACAAAAATGTGTATTATTTTTTATATTACGGATTTTCTCATCAGAATGAGATTTTGATTTTTGTTTCCAGATTTTTATATCCGAAATAAAAAAACTCTTTCGAATATAATTTTTCAGAATGTATTATTTTCTATTTCGGATTTTCATTTCCAGAATAAAGGTTATTTTTGGGACTTTTTAGATTGTGTTGGGTGCAAGTTGAAAAATGTTGGGTGTAGGAAGATTTTGCCTTCCGTTAATTGCATAAATAAGTGAACGTGTCATCTCCTATTTGGAAATACAAATTTTCGTTTATTTTGATTAGAATGTTATTTATATAATAATAGAAATAAAGTAAATAGAATATACTGATATAATTTTTTGAAGTTAAAAGTTAACATATTTAATAGATGAGTATTTAACATATAAAATAAATTAATTATAATTAATGATATTTGATCAGAGAATGCAACGATTAGGTTTTAATTAATTACATGAAAAAAATGAACTCTAAAATTAGGATTGTTATTTAACATATTAAAAGAAATTAATTAGTATTCACTGATATATTTTATAGATGGAATTAAACTACGGAGTCTTGTTAGAATTAAACTAAATTAATTAGTATTAATTGGCATCCGATGTATATATCAGGTGTCAAATTCATTTTTTTTTATCGTTCTTATCCAACTATTAATATTTTTAATTCATTTTTTTTCAATTTAAATTTGTTTTTTAGGAATAAACATGTTTTATTAAATTGAATTAGTTGATTGATTTTTTTCGAGGATTGTTGATTGATTTTTTTCCAGGATTGTTGATATGCAGAAAATCTTAACATGCTCAAATCCATAAAAACATAATTCTTACTATATTGTCAATATTTTTCAATACTCAATAGTAAATGATATAATTCAAAGAAAAGTTTTAGGAATTTACAGCAACAAAAAAGAAGAATCATTCACATTAAAAAAAAAATATACTTTCAAATGAACAACTCATCCAAAAACCAGGCAAACATTTGTTAAATAAATTAAATGTTAAATTGTAAATATTTGAAGTAAAATGTATACGAAAACAAAACTATGTAATCTTCATTCTTATTTTTTTGTTGTTGTATAAAATACATTTTGTCTTCGAAAATAAAATAAATCAGTTATTATCAATCGGCATAGGATAACGACATAACGGACAAGTGTGACTTGTCTGCAACCACTTTACAATACAGAGATGATGAAAAACATGTTTACATGGCAACGACGATAACTTCATATTTTCTTCATTATCTTTAAAACGAACATTTTCCAAGCAAATATTGCACTTATGAGTTTTCTTTTTCAAAAAAGGTGAAATTGAGAACGTTTTAAGGGAATCAATAGCTTCTGCATATGCTGGAATCGTTGCTGCATAATGCTCCATCTCTTCTTCCTCTATCTCTTCCCCTTCCTCTTCCTCTTCGCTTTCTACATCTGGAACTACATCCACAATGATGTCTATATTCAAAGGCAATTCTTTGCATTCTGAATCTACTGACTCAGGACCATCACCAAATTCCAAGACTACTTTAATCATATTAACAATTTTTTCTGATACTGGATCAACCATTTCTTGGCTGAAGCAGTAAGAACAGCGTGGGTCGAACAACACACTCCTTAAGAAATCTATACTATTTTCAAAGAAATTTTGATAGCTAATGGGAGTTGAACTTTTTAATAAGGTTGATGTTTCAATAACACTTAGATGATGATTATAATATCGAACAATGATAGTCACATCAATCCTCAATATGTCTCTGAGTTTGATCTTCACTCCCACTTCTTCAGTTCGCATCTCACAGTGGTACGAATGTACTATTTCTACGGTTTCCATGTTGAATGAAAAACATGTACAAGGCTCTGTGTATTTATAATAAGGTTGCAACAAAATCTGAGAAGAAAAAAATCCACTTATATCTTCTAATAAATTCAAATAAACAGAAAATAAGGCTGAATATAATATAAAGAGAGGGATATTATTTATTGATTTTTATCATTTTGATTAAATCAATTTTAAAATATTTTGTTTCTTAAACAACTGACTCATCTTATCAATATTTCATTATCTTTTCAAGGAATAATTAAGATTACAATAATTTTAAATTTTAAATTATATTTAAGAGAAAGATAAAAAGGGAAAAAAACGTAATCATTTTCTTTTTTATGGTAACTATAATGGACTCAATTCCTCATATATCACTATTTACACTTTTATTTCCCCATCTAACATCTTTTTGTTTTTATTTTCCTATTTAGCACCCTTTTATTTTTATTTCCCTATCTAGCACAATTTCAAAAGTAAAAAATTCTTAAAAATTAATAATTTTAATTTTGAATGCATTAAAAAAATAAATATTTTTAATGTTTATAATAGTTATTAATAAATAAAGAAATGAGTTTTTACAAAATAAAAATAAAAAAGTAATAAATTAAAAAAAAATTATTTATTTTTTTTAAATGAAAAAAATAAAAAATTAAACCCTGCAACAACATAAAAGTTGAATCTATAAACATAAATTAATATTTACTTTTATTATTATTGATAATGTAATCATGTTAATGTCAAGTAAAAAATATAGGACATAATTATAAAAAAACCAAAGTCAATTAGTATTAATTAGTAGTGGATACACAGATAATATAAAGTGTCTACTCATTTTTAAGCATTAAGTATAACATTTGCATTAATTTTTTTTTAGGATTTTGCATTTAGGGTAGACACTTCAATATTATATGTGTGTCCACTATTAATTAATATTAATTGGCTTTGGTTTTTTTTATAATTATGTACTGTATTTTTTACTTGAAATTAATATGATTTTATCATCAATAATAATAAATAAATACTAATTTTTGTTTATAAATTCAAATTTTATGATGTTGTAGGGTTTAATTTTGTATTTTATTCATTCTTAAATAAAAATAAAAATTAATATTTTAATTTATTATTTTTTTTCAATTTTTTTCTTTATTCATTAATTATATTTCTAACTATTTTAAACATTAAAAACATTTTTTTAATGTATTCAAAAATTAAAATTATCAATTTTTTTATTTATTTTTGAAATGGTGTTAGATTGGGAAATAAAAAAAAATACTAAATAGAAAAATAAAAATGCTAGATAGAAAAATAAAAATAAAAAGATAATAAATGGAGAAATAAAAGGAATTGAGTCACGAGAATGTGGCATGAGTTTTTTTTAAATATTTATATAATTGTATGTTATAAATAAACTGAAATTTTGCAAATCATTATAAAAATAATTATAATTAATTAATTGTTGAAAAATAAATAAATAAATTGAAATTGACAATTTATTATAAAATTGATAATCATAATTAGTTTTTTTATAACAGAAAAATTTATAACATTAAAAAATGGTGTGTATTTAAGTGGGAATAGTTTTATAAATAATAATATATTATTTGAGTTAGTCAATGACGTTGTTGATTTTTTTTTTATAAAAAAACACAAATACTTTTGTATATTTTGTATATAGTACTACACTATTATTTTTATTGAACTAAAATCTCTATAATTTATCCTGTGTGTTATTTTAACATATTTTTAGTCATTATATATCACTATCCTCTCATTATTAGAATTAAATTTTATATAGTAAATTTTTAAAAATATAAGTAAAAGCAAAGTTAATATTAATTGAGACTCTTGAAAATTGTCATTGATAGTATATAATATATTTAAATTGATATACATAGTATAATAAACTTGAATTAATCCATTTAATGTTTTATATTTGAAAATTACTATATGCATATTTCATATTATATTCTTATTAATATTTATGTATTATAATACCTTTAATTAGGACAAATGATATCATACCTACATATGTAGAAACATAATCATATTATTAAAATGTTGAGTGTTATTTTGATCTTCAATGGAAAACACGCATCCAATATATATGCACGAAATATCTACATATATTATAAGGAAGTATTTTTAAGTAAAATATTTTTTAAATGATAAATAAAAGAGAAAGAATAACAAATTTATACAATTTTTAAATAATAAATATAGCTAAAAATGATTTTGTAATTATATGAATGTATGTGTGTATAATAATATAATAACAAAAGTATTTTATTTTGTACAAAAATATATTTATTAAATAATAAATAACCCATGCATCAAAGTTTTTTTTTTATAAATTATTGTTATAAATATTATTAAAAGATATTATCTTCTCGTTAAGTTTTGTTTTTTTTCTGTTTTCTTTAAGGTCAAATACCAAAAGAAAATAAAAAATTCTTATCTTACATTTTTTAAAAAGATAATTATATTTTGACACCTGAAAAATAAAAACTAATAATTTAACAATTCAAAACAATGATATTTAAATTATAATTATTTTTTAATTTAAAAATTTAATATATATTATTATATTATTAAAGTGAATTGTAAAGTAGGTATTTTTTAAGGGATCTCAAAATATTATTTTCCTTTTCAAAATAAAGTGTTCTGTTACATTTGAAAATGATGTGACTGTTCCCTTCTAACTTTGGCCTAGAATTATTGAATTAGATTGTTCCCTAGCATAAGGAATTTTTCTCCAGATTAGATTAAACTAAAAAAAAAATCTCTAAATACAATTCTTTTAGACTTTATTTTTTAAACTATATTTGTTTATTTTGTAAGTTCAAAATTTGACTTTAAACCATGTACACTAATTTTTGGTGCAGGAAAACAGGTTATAATTCAGTTTTAAGATACATTTTGACTTGTTTTTTTAAATAAAATTTTAAAAATAAGAAATAAAAATTATAGTATAAAATATAATTTGAATTTTGGACTCATTAAAAAAAACATGGTAGTTTAAATAAAATAAATATTATTCTGGATTGGGAAAATAAATGTAAAATATAAATTATTATCAATTTCATCATTTTTTTAATAATCTATGATGGTAATTGATTTTTCAATGTTGAAATAAACTTCCTTTATATAAAGTTAAAATTCTTACCAACAATTAATAATAATAATTATAACAACAATGGTAGTGATTAATATTTTAATAAATGGAAATTAAAAAATAACGCATGCAAATTTAAGTTTATAATAATTTATTATTTAGTTTACATCCTTAATTATTAATTAAAATAAATGTTTATAATAAATTAAATAATACTAAAATATAATATTTTTATTATATTAGTTATAATTATTTTAGTATTATATTATGTTTATTTTTTTTTTAAGAAAATGAAATTAACTTATGTTTATTATTATTATTAGCGGGAACACGTGCCTGTGTATCTGCATTTTTTATTTTTGTTTCTTTAATAATTTTTTTATTTTTCAAAAACAATTTCTCTTAATAACATTAAAATTAGAAGTTAAAGAGTATACAGTTAAAGAGTAGTGTGTATCCTCATTTTTTATTTCTTTTTTTTTAGTATTTTTTTATTCTTCAAAAACAAATTCTCTTAATAACATTAAAATGAGAAGTTAAAGAAGAGTAGGTTAATAAAATAGTGGAGAACGGTAATTAAAAGTTACATATGGTAAAAAGAATGAATGAATTTTCAAAATTTAAAATGACATTATCATCATCATTATATATATTTTTTTTATCAGCAATGAATAAATAAAATTAAAGGGATACTTCAGGGGTATCCCAACCCATATACAGTAACCAGAAGTGGACTTCCTATATCATCCACAAAAGAAGCTCTCCTTTATGGTTG
>Ga0123342_1006862_pt1 | contig 15488 bp, 6 predicted proteins | sample Turbeawhitnodule_FD_89960 | JGI IMG/M metagenome (GOLD analysis project Ga0123342, IMG submission 89960) | Root nodule microbial communities of legume samples collected from Mexico - Turtle bean Mexico white nodule | ecosystem: Host-associated > Plants > Roots > Nodule | place: Mexico: Nepantla... | reverse complement strand
GTTTGCTCTGAATTGTTTTGTATTTTATTTTCACTTTTACTAATAATGTGTAAATAATAATATTATTTATTCAATTTTACTATTAAACATAATTATATAAAAATAAAAAATGCGGATACACAGACACTCACGTGCCTGTGTTCCCGCTAATTATAGATAAAAAAAATTCATTAGTAAAATTATTATATATTGTTAATTTATATAATAATTTTACATAAATTAGTAAAATTTCTGTTGTGTTATGTTTAATTCTTGAATATGTTTCATATATTATATTTTATTATGTCATAAATATTAAACATGTAACTTTCTTAATTCATGTTAGATTTAAAAACTGTACCCTTTTTCCCAAAAGTGTAACTGTGTAATGATGCAGGAAAGAAGAAGAAGAATAAAAAGAAAGTTTCATGCTTTCAACAAAAAGAACTCTTTCATTCTTCTTAGGCATGCACATTTCTTCTTCACTTTACTGAAATTCTTTGTTACACTTTTTATGATTATATGTTATTTATAATTATGTTTATTCGTCTCTCATTTCTCCTCTATGTTATCTGCAAATTTGTTCTTTTCTTTACAAAAATTTTCTTCCGTATCTTCGTGCATTTTTTTTCATCTCTTACTCATTATCCCTAGGTGTGTTTTCGTGTCAATATTATGTGAGTACACACTTTTTTCACTTTTTAAAATTTACAATTATTAATTATTATTTTTAAATGGGTGATTTTTTTAGTCTTTGTATTTTCTTTTAAATCTTTGTTTGTTCAAAATCTATAAACATTGATTAATTGTTGATAAAATAAAAGAAATGTGTAAAAAAAAAGAAGTCCACCAGTTACCTTCATCTCCAGTGAAGTCCACAAACTCATCTGCACTATCATCAATCACATAATCTCCCATAAACCACTCCACACAAAATTTCTGAATGTATAGTGCTCAAAACATCTATGATCTCATATGACTGCTAAATTTTTCCCCAATCAAGCTTCCTGACAGGATCAATTTTTGATGGCAAGCATGAGGGTGCTCCAGTTGAGCATGTATTTGTAGCTCGGAATAACTTCCAATAAATGCACATTGCTGCTCCTCACAACTACGTTTATTCTCATCAAGATGCATTCGAGCTTTATCAACTATAATCCACCCATAAACATCATCTATGCAAAGGGACAACTCAACTTGTATAGACGATCAGATACCACTAACTCACTATTTGCCATGGAATTTGCATCGGACATTTTTGTTCTTTTAAAATGATCTAAACAATTTGAGTGCAATTGACTTGTGTCACATAAAAAAGACGACACCCTTATCATAAGATGAACACTGAAGGAGCACTCTGTTATGAGAACTTCCATGCATATGGGACAAATTACATCTTCCCAACTGGTTTCCATATCCTCCATGCGGATCAAACTAGACATTTCTATATCAACCCCAACTGGTATCGGATATGGATACCAGTTGCAAACATGTAATCTGTCCCATATGCATGGTAGTTCCTCATAACAATGTGCTTTTTCATCTTATGATAAGGGGTGTTGTCCTTTTGTATGTGACACAAGTCAATTGCATCAATTGCACTCAAATTGTTTAGATCGTTTTAAAAGAACAAAAATGTCCAATGCAAATTCCATGGTAAATAGTGAGTCAATGGTATCTGATTTTCAATACAAGTTGAGTTGTCCCTTGTGCAAAGGTGATGTTTATGGATGAATTATAGTTGATAAGGCTCGGGTGCATCTTGATGAGAAGAATCGTAGTTGTGAGGAGCAACAATGTACATTTATTGGAAGTTATTTCGAGCTACAAAAACATGCTCAATTGGAGCACCCCCATGCTTGCCATCGAAAATTGATCCTGCCAGGCAGCTTGATTGGGAAAATTTTCAGTAGTCATCTGAGATCGTAGATGTTTTGAGCACTATACATTCAGAAATTCCGCGTGGAGTGGTTTTGGAAGATTATGTGATTGATGATAGTGCAGATGAGTTTGAGAACTTCACTGGAGATGAAGGTAACTGGTGGACCTCCTGTATTTTGTGTCATGCCTTCAATAACTTTAGAAGTTCTAGAAATCGAAAAAGGGCAAGAACTGGTGATCCTAGTAGGGGTAATCGCCCTTTAAGTTCTGATACTTCAATTGTTGATGAAAGTTCTATAGAGTATGGCGAATTTAGGCTAGACGAGATTGATGATGACTTTAGTACAATTGACCCCTTGAGGGGTGGCATTCGTTTTCGCAGGTGGGTACGTAGTATTGTTCCATCTTATTTGATCAAATGTTGACTCCCTATTCAATATATTTTGTTATTGAAAATGAATTGATTTATGATGATAGATGGAGCAAATAGTATTTGGAAAGAAGGATTGAGCTGATTTCATGGTGATACTAAATTCGTATAAGCATGTTTAAGTATTTGCTCTCTATTATAATTTATGTTGTTAATGGTATATATATTTACATTTAATTTTTCATTCAAGATATGGTAGGTAGAAACATGTGAATGGATCACAATGAAGACACCACAGATGGTGTATCATATAGTGATCATCTTACTCCAGCTGAAAGGCGATTTCTACATCAGACACAGAGTTGAGCTTCAAAGACTAGCAAAGATGGCGAGCAAGTCTCATCGAGATAGAATTCATGAGTTCAATCAATATCTGGCTAACCTCAATCAGCATTATGATATTCCCAAAATAGGGTCTGGTTAAGGAAACTCTGTCGTTTTAATCTTCATTCTACTAAATGTTTTGTACTGTTAAATTTGATTAACCTTTTCCAATTTAAGAAATTAAGAATGACTGTGTATATTAGTTTGAACCAACGTATATTATTTGTAGTTAAAGTTGAAAATATAATTTGTTTTCTATTTTGTGATAGTATTTTTCATGGTATGCTATCTAAATAGAAATTAACATAAAGTATTAAATATTATGACGGCTATAACAGTAGTTATCGTGTAAACGCTGAGCATCAAGATCCTAAACCTTCCTACAAAAATGAATCAATTTTTTTTTATATAAGGATTTTTTTTAACTACCATATTATTTTATCCTAATGTTTATGTTTTATATATGAGAGAAGATATTTGTCATTTTATAACTTCTTTATTTTTAAAATTTAAATTTTGAATTTTAAATTTTGAATCTTAATTTTTGAATTTTAAATTTTAAATTATGAATTATGAATTATGGAGTAATTATAAACATAATTCAAAATTACATTCGTCTTAAATTTGATTCTTAATTCACGGAGTAGTTTTGAAATAGTCATCTTTTTATCATCTCTCTCAACTTCAAAAATTAAGTGAGAGTCCTTTTTGAGTTATTCAACCAAACATTTTCTTTCAAATCCTATTTTTCTCCATTTCTTATTCAACTAAACACTTACGTCATCCAAAAACTTCTCTCCGCAACGTCATTAAACATGTAACTTTCTCAATTCACTTTGGATCTAAGAAATCAACCATTTCCCCAAAAGTGTAAGTGTGTGTAATGATGCAGTAAAGAAGAAGAAAAAAGTTTCATGTTTTCAACAAAAGAAACTCTTTAATTCTTCTTAGGTATGCATATTCTCTTCTTCACTTCACCTAACTTCTTTTTGAAACATGTCAATGTTGTGTGAGATGTCACAGAAGTGCCAAAAACAAGTGCCAAAAAGAAGTGACAAAAAGAAGCGGTAGTTGAATCTATATAAATGATTGGAAAGAGAAAGAAGAAGAAAACAAAAGATTGAACATATATGGAACGAAGAAAGTCGTGGAGACTCGTGAAGGAAATCGAAACTAGCATTGATTCATTCGTCTGTCTAGGTTGGAGAAGACCAAAGTCACTCTCAATAAGAAGTTTAGTCTCTTACACTCCATGTACTTGGTGAATATAACCAAACAATAATAATGACTGTGCCGACATGTTCATTTATCATGGGTTGGAATGGAGAACTTCCACGAATGGAAACAAACTATGAATGTCGTGGATATAACTTCTCAAACTAGCATTGTGGGAGGAAGTGCTCTACGAGGTATTTGTCTATTAGAGTAGTTTATTAATCTTACATTGTATACTTTTTTTGTGTCTCTTAATTCATAACATTTTAGTTATGAGACTAGTTTTTTCAACACATGAAAGTGTAGTCATCAAGTGCTGCTTCTTCCTTTTTTTTTTTTAATTTTTTGAAAAGATATTAGTAAATTATCTAATTCTATTTTATAACATCTAATAACATTTAATTTATTATTGAGTTATTCCATCATTATAAATTAATAATTAATTTAGAATTTAAAATACTTAATAGTTAAAATCTTATAGTTAATATTATATATTAATTTAAAAATTATTTTATAAATATTTATTGATAATATAAATTATTTTAAATAGTATTAATTTTTTAATTTATAAAATAATATCTAACTTAATTAATATAATATTTAATTATTTTTATCTTTAAATTAATTATTATTTAACTTTTTTTATGAAAAAATTGTTGACAAAAATTAAATAGTAAATCAACAATGGTAAAACCGAGAAGCTTGTCATCCTCATAAAGAGGAGTTTATGTGACCAGTGGTACAAATACTTCACCAGATCTCTTCTTCAAATGAAACGGGCTGAGATCATGTTCTTCAAATTTCTCCATCAAACAAAAATAACTCTATCGTTTCAATCCCAACTTAATTTTTCTCAGTTGAAAGTAATTTAATTTATAAACTAATTATTCTAATTTCCTTGAAACCAAAGTTAACTACATCAAGTTGATGATTTGGATAATCACTAATATAAAAATGTCTTTACACAATAGTTTTTAAAGGATGATTTTATAATCATAATCTATGTATATATAGTTTATAATTTTTAATTATAGATTATGGTTACACAATTATATTGTCTATTAATTATTATAGGCAATATTTATGTAAATAATTGTTGTTTATAATTTAGGTGATCCTAAAATGTTTTTTTCAATTTTTTTTTCTTTGTTATTGTTGATAATCCAATAATTGGTATTGTCTATGAGACAAGAAAAGAAATTCAAAAAGATAAAGAAATGAATACTAAGTTTGATGTTGAGAAATTTTTTAGAGCGAATGACTTAGGATTGTGGAAATTCAAGATGGTGGATAGAGGTCTAATAAAGGAACAAAGGTTGTAGAAGAGTTCAAAATCTTCAATAGTGACGCACAACAGTGGCGACGAGTAGAAGATGAACAACAATTTTGAACTTAGGAACCCACTCATTCAAAATTGAAAATGGAGAAAAACCCATCAAGAAACACACAAAAATATGAAAAATAACATAAAAAATATTAAGGAAGACACATTACAAGGAATGAGAGTAGTGAGAGTAAAGAGAGGTCGGAAAGAAGACATTAATGAGAATCGCGAAGAAAAAAGCCTAAAAGACAAAATGACTTAGTGAAAAATAAAAAAATCATATAGACGATAATTATAACCTAATAATCGTATTTTTATGGTAGACACATGTATAGACAACGATTGTCTAAAAAATCATAATTTATAATAGTCATTATGGACAACAATTGTTTTTTCAAACCGTAATTTATATGCTATATTTTAAAATAGACAACTATTATAATTAGAATTATAATTAGGACTGGACAAAAAATCAACTTTTGTAATTTGCTTTATTTCTGAACTGCTCTAATCCATTAAAAATCTATTTATTTAAATCCAGTTTTTAGTTTGATCCTCATTTTATTATATTTTTAGAGAAGATATCCATTTTGTTTATAAGGATCTTAAAAATTAAAAAAATTCAGATTTCCAATCCAAATATTTAAAATTAATCTCTCTCTATTACCGCTACCCAAATCATCTTTCTATACTTTCTCTCATTTGTGGTTTTCTCTCTCTCCTCCACCTCTTATTCACTTTCTTTTTAAAATTTTAGTTGTTCTCTCTCTCTTGGTTCCACCTCTCTCTCAATCTCCTGCACCTCTTATTCACTTTTTCTAATTTTAGTTAGTGTAACTCACACACATTATTATGCAATCAAGTTTTATACATTTGTTTTATAATTTTATTTATCCAATATTTTGTACATAATAAATTAATATAATATTTTCAAAGTTTAATTAAAGTATTATAGGTAGGTATATTTTAATGTTAAGAATTTATATATTATGTTATCTTTAATTTTTTTAGTTTTATTAAATTATAACTTTATTATATTTTCTTAATAGTTATATAATATTCTAATTTTTTTACATATTATTATATTAATATTATGTTAATTTTTTTAAAAAAAACATGAATTTTGATTTAAAATACAATTTATTTATTTTTTTTATAAAAATATGGATTTTTATTTAAAATCCAATCCAAATATATGAATTTGGATATCCAAATTTTTTTTATTAAAAATATGAATTTGGATTATCCAAAATCCAATCCATTAGTATAGATAATCTATACGTTGATTTATTTTGAAATTGTCATATGGTGTTTTTGTAACAAAACTCTCACTACCGGTGTCTGTACATGTGTAGAAACTTTTTTTTTCACTAGTGAACATTGAATTCAGTTTTTAAGCTGTAATCAAATTTGTAAAAGAAATATGATTAAAATAGAATATTTTGTTGGCAATAGTCAGTCAATTTTTTTAACAAATAAGAGTATAAATATTTTGTGGCAATTGTTAGAACAAAAAAATTAACTAATATGAACAAAAGTATCCATGATTCTGCTACCAAAAATAAATAAAAAATTATGCAATGGTGCCGTGATTAAAGTTGGGCCAATGAAATACACAGCACAGGTTGTGAGGTGGCTTATATCCGAATAGGTGTATGAATATGAATATGAGAAGTAAAAAGGAAGAAGTGGAAAATGCAATGTTATTAGTCTCTGATTTGTCCCCATCAGATACAACAAGACAAAGAAACACACACTTGCATTGCACAAACAAACTATTCAGAGATAGTTTGGTTTGAACATGTGAACAAGGTAACTGGGTCATCAACTTTTTGAGATAATTATTAAGTAATGCATGTTGATAAGAAGAAAAAGTTAAGTTGCAAATAAACAAATAGGTAGCAGTAACCTTTCCTTTGAACTGAGAGAAAGTGAGGGTTAACCTGCTTTTCTAACACCACCCATAAAGCATCTATGTTACTATGTTCCTAACTTTTTCCTTTGGGTCGGTGCTTGTCCCATTCAAACTCCATTACTTTAACAACACCTTCCTCCTTAAGAAACCCACTTTTTTAAATTGCTTAACACACCCCCCTTCCTCACTTTTTTTACTTTCTATTTCCCAATGCTCATTTCCTTACTACTTCTTGCAAAAGTCACCTCAACCCACACACAACACAACTGCCTTTAATGCTTTTCCAAAAGTAAAGTCGCACTTCCTTTTCTTCGTTTTGGACCGCAATTTTATTGGCTCATTACACTATTATACTGCCATTAACACTTTTACCACATTTTCATCTTTCTCTTTTCCTTACACACATTTTTATATTGCAACACAAACCATTCTTAACAATCAATTTATCTTTTAACACTTTCATTTTTCAATAAACAAATATTCACATTCTTAGAGATCATATGCACGTACCTATTTTAATGGTATATAAATGAGTGTAAACTTCATTTTATAAGTCGATTTTATAATATTGAATAATAATAAAAAATTCACTTCTTAATATTATATTAAAATCATTTAGAGTCTATCTTAACGAGAATTTATTCTATGTACATTTCATAGTATACAAATTAGTATAAATTTTATAAACCGGTTTTATAAAATTTAATTAGACTTATTTATTTCTTAATATGATATTATAATTATTTAAAATTTATTTTCGTCGTAGTAAAAACTTGTTTAACTTATCAAGTTACTTGTTATCGAACCATATATATATAGTTAAACTTACACACCAGTTGACGTGAAACAAGTGTACTGGAGATTCTACATTGATTAGAATTGTAAATATTTTATAACATGTAAGGAAGTACAATCTCACAAGTACAATCTCACATTATAAATTAATTTTATGAAGTTGAACTAGAGTTAAAATTCTTTATTATTAATAATATTATTTTAACTTTGGTATGATTAAGATTATGACTTACAACTGTGGTAAATATTGTTTAAATGTTTACATTCCGTAATAGGTCACACCAACTACTTCATTATTAAGTGCTTCCTGAATAGACATGCTTTATAAATTATATTCAGTTCATGAAACACAAAGAACAAAAGCTATGATGCGCGTGCTTTTGCAGATTGCGATTTCATCCATATTATATAAAATATATCAAAGTTTTGGTATTGACTTTATTATTTCATCATAATGTATGCAAAATTATTATTTGATAATAATTTAAAATATTGCAAAAGTTGGTTTACAACATATTTTAATTTCTATATTATATGTATAGAGAGAAAGAATATTGGGTGTGTGTGCATTTCTCTTTCTACTCCCTGTTTTAGACAAGAGTAGTAGGTGCAAGTTGTGCATAACATAACATTTCTCCTTTGCCATTTTCACAGAATGAAATTCCATGGCCACTTGTTGCTCATCAAAGTCAAACCGCCCTCAACAAGCCATCAATAAATTTACAAGTACAAATTTCTCATTATTACTCCATCAGCCACCCAAAATTAATTATTTTTATTTTTTATTTGTTTCTGGACGTCAATATACTCTCATTTCGTTTCAGAGTTGAGGTCAATGACAGTTTATATACTCTTTTCTTCCTCAATTTACGAAAACGTTTTTTTAAAATAAAATAAAACAGAATACCAATATTCAAAACGGACAATACCTCAAATGCAATGATTGTCTCTATCATAATTCACATAAACATTATTAAAAAACAATCTATTTATATAAATGTGAAAGAGAACAACATCAAAAGCGTCCCATTATTATTCTTTACAAAAGTCATCATAGTTCATTTCGAATTTTCAAGTTTGGACCGGTGAATCCTATTCCTACCCTACACCCTTTATTCCCTCTCTATTCAAAAACGAAATAAAAAATTTAATGTAGTATAGTTTTATAAATACCACAATTTGTTTAAACAGTTCAAAATAATCCTATATTAATAATATTGTAACAGAAAAGTATACAACAACAAGATTGATGAATTTATCACGCATATATTAATTTTTTTATAATATAATGTTATAATCCTATAGGGACCCAAATCTAAAGGCTGTACACAAGAAATAAAGTAGAAATATAATTTTGCCCCACCTGTAATTTTCACCATGCCACGTGTCAGTATAGAACTCTTCCTGATTCTAGATAGACGGTCCAGATTCGATTCTAGAAAAATCCCTAGTCACCGTTGAAACACGTAATTACACGTGACTGATTAGGTCACTTTCGTGATTTCAATCACCAAAAAAAACTTTCTGGTACGTTTCAACGTCAAGTGCCGCCCAATCTTTTTTTTTTCCTTTCTGTTTTTTAATGAAAATTTGTGTATTGATATTGGGTTTCTATTTATACCCCTGAAGCTGCTACTCTCATTCCCTTTTCCCTCCCAATTCTCTCTCCTACTGTTAACGCTTTCTCTCCGGCCACGTTCTGGCTGCGTCTCAACAATCTCTCTCGCCGTCGTCGGTTTTCTCCGGCCACGGCTGCTTCCGACGGATGACGACGACGGAGTCCGATCTCGATAATGACTTTCCTAATCTCGATGAGCTCCGGTATCTGAACCTCGCCGGAACCGATGTCTTCGCCGCGTTCCAAAACCTATTACCGGTCAGTCTTCTCTCTCTCTCTCTCACACACACACACACACACAACGAAAAACACCGTCGCGCCATCTTTTGCCGTGGAAAACTCAAAACCTCTTACCGTTCTCCCTATCAAGTAGTCTGCGTGCGCCTAACGCCTCCTTAACCGTAATAACAGAAAGACTGAACGTATCGATAAACAGAAACTAATAATAATTATGTGTTTCTTTTTCACACAAGAATTGAATTGAAATCGAGATATGTTTAATTAAATTTATCTTGTAGTTGAATTCATTATAGTTTGTTAGTCTACAAATCCTTAGGAGAAGAGAAAGATGTTTAAAGATGTTTAGAGAAATAGTGTTGTGGCTGGCACTGATTATTGTGAAGTGATTTGTGAAGGTGAAAGGAAAGTTACTTTCTCCAAAAAAGGAAAAGAAAAAAAAACAGTGGGAGGTATGAGTGGGTGAGTGAAGGTGGAGGCAGTGAAGTTGTTCGTGAAGAAGACATGGTGATGTGGACTGCATCATTCTTGGGTTGTGTTTAGAACTTGTGTGAACGCAGGACTTTGATATTGCGCTTTCTTTTTTAATTTTGTTTCTTGTCTTTCTTCCTTCGGAGTGGGTCCCATCCCATGCTGTTCTTTCTATTTGCAACTGCCCTGTGTGCACCCACAGTATCACAAGCCAATCGTGTCACTGCTCATTATAAATTTATTTTGTAAATAATTTTACCTGTCTAATCGTGTATGTATCTTCTTTTGCTTGTCAATTAGTTTTTCATCAACATTTTAAAAAATTTCAAAAAGAAAAGTAACGATTGAATAACCTATTTCGCAGATAGAGTTCTAGCTCAGTTCAATGATTAGTATTACAATAGCGGCCACGACTTTCCTTAATGCATCAATCCAAAAAATCTATTATTATTATTATTGGGTAATATTGTTTCGTGCATAATTGTATAATAGTTCATGCTTAAGGGAGTGTATAAAACAAGTGATATAACGAACATGAATAAAGAATAACTGTAAGAAAATTATTGAAACATTTTATAACTAGATTTAGTTCTGTTGTTTTATAGAGCTAGTTTTACCTCCGCCCGCAGATTAAAAAGAAAACAACACTGTGGAAAAGCTTTCTATAAAGTGACGAGGCAATTACCAAAAACAAATGTACCATAAAAAGTGACGAAGCAAACAACAATAACACGAAACTATTTTTAATCCAAATGCGGTAGGTGGTTTTCATGGTTTTAAATTAATATTCCAAGTTTGTTAATATTTGTTGTCTATTCAAGTGGACTGTCATGAAAATTGTTCGGTTCATAAATAATATTTTACAAATACATAAAGAAAAACCTTTTTTTTTTTTTTTTAACTTTTTGTCTCATCTTTATGTGTATAGGTAGACAATACTACATTAAAATTATATGCTAAACCTTTTACATATTTGTAATCGCTTCTCAACTTTTTTCTTGGAACTCTTTTTGCCTAATTTAATATTATATGATACTATCAAATTATTCTGTGATTAAAAGCTTGTACCATTGGCCTAAATTTGCGCCTGGCGCCATGAAATATTTCATAATCAATAAATTAAAAAGAATTGAAATCCATGGGTTACAAATCTCTGGCAAATAGCAATAACGTATATTCTAGTTTTGGTCAAGTGGCAAATAGGAATAACACGATCTACCACTCTATGTTTGGTTGGTGCAGAAGCCTTCATATGTTTCTATTTTGACGGATACTTGTAAAAAATAATACTGCATTTTCTAAAGAAATATGTTTCAAGTAAAAATGTTTAACCCTTTATATCAATATATGTACTGGTATGGCCGATCCACACGCTGACGCTGACGTGGTTCGGTCTTCTTAACCGAGATGATCGTGCTTGATCGATCGACACATATAATCATTAACGCTCAAACCAAAGTCAAACCAAAGTCAGTGAAACTAAATTATCATTAAGAAAAAGTAGGTAATACATTAGTGTGATCTATTAGAGTCATTAAACAAGTAATTAATAAAAAGATATTTTATACATAAAAACACTTAAGTAACCGTGCATCGATTTAAATATTTTAAGTTTTAACAAAATTTTCAGATTTGTTTTAGTAAAATCCAATCAAGTCTAATGATCATTGGTTCATGTACTAAGTTGGAGGAGTTAGTGAAGTTTCGTACGTGTGAAACTCAACTAAGTTGAGAAGCAAGTTAGAAAAGTTAACCCCTTGTCTCGACTTCATTTTGAAAAATTAACCTTTATATCATAATTTGTTTAGACTTTAGATTAACTTTGAAAACATCTTCAATTACTGCTTTCAAATAGTGGAAATTGTAAAAAAAATAAAAAAAAATTAATGCATGATGGATCGTATTAGTAAAAAACATATATGTAGTTCAATTACTCGACCACAATCAACTTAATGTATATCTGGTTGACAAGTTCCTAAATATTAAACTAAAAAATCACAAATAATTAAATGAAATACTTTCTTCATTTTTTTAATATAATGGCGTCATATTTTTCTTCAAAAACACAAGTACAAAGATAGATTTCTTTATAAATCTTTGATATTATTGCCTCTATCTCAGTGGACCCCGTTTGAACCTGTGAGTTATTGGAATACTGCTTTTTTAGTTCCCTGTGGCATATTTTTGGTGCATGTGCTCCATTGCTGTTTTGCATGTAAAGAAGAAAAAGAATAAAAAAAAGTCTGCCAGGACAAAGTGATAAAAAAAAGGAAAAAGATAGTTTTAGTGTCTAAAATGATGTACAAAAATCCAGCTAGCTTAACCATATCCTTTTGTAATTGCAGGATGCTATCACTTCATTTTCAACTTGTGGACTAACAGACCCTTTTTCTTCACAAAACCTAACTCCCAAGCATTCTACCATCACTGCTACAATTGATTCCCGGTCTTCCATTTGTGGGACTGCTACTGGTATGAGCACTACATAGCCATTATTTCTTGCATGTCAGGAGCCATTCATCTTACCCATTTATTATTAATCCTTAACTCATAATATTTAGAGTAATATTATGTTTACAACATTTTCTCGTTTATCTCTCTTGTATATTATTCCTTAAATATCATAATTATAGAGAGAAATACAAACAAAAAATATTTATAAATTATTGCATTAATTATATGTCTATTATGTCTCGTTAAATTATAGTTTAATTATGGAATTTAACATTTTGGATTGAATTGAAACTGGGCAGTTGGTAGTCCAGTGTCAGCTAATAAACCAGAGGGCTGGAAGAATGATATGAAAGGAGCCACAAGTGGCTCTTCTGAGCCATCTGATGAAGATGGTCCTTGTGAACAGAGCACAAATGCAGTTGAATTGAAACGTCTTAGAAGGTAAGTCAAATTATAAAACCTACTTATTTAGATAAGTCCTCACTAGAGAAGGAAATAAATAAGTTGAATTAAAAAAGATAAACTGATTATATACTCTTTTTCCCTCCTAAGTGTCAATGAAAGAGTTTATCTTAAATACAATCTTGGATGATTTTAAACGTCACTGAGATTCTAAATTTAATTATGATTTTTAGGAAGGTTTCTAATCGCAATTCTGCCAGAAGGTCAAGAAGAAGAAAACAAGCGCAGTTGGCTGACTTAGAGTCGCAGGTATTTGATAAGTCTTCAACTAGGGAAATAAATTAGTAATGATATTAAAACAATGGAACGTTACAAGCTTTAACATCAATCTCTTTCGTTTTTTTAAGAAGTTAAGAATCAATATTTGATATAAGATGCACGAGAAATACTGATTTTGTTTTCCTTTGAATTTTGGTTTCTTAGGTTGAAAAACTGAAAGTGGAAAACGCAACCCTATACAAGCAGTTCAATGATGCTAGTCAACATTTTCGTGAGGCTGACACGAACAACCGGGTGCTGAAATCAGACGTAGAAGCTTTGAGAGCTAAGGTATTAGGTTGATGGAAGCTTATTAATATAGTTTTTTCAGTGAGGGTTGAGGGAAAACATGTTAATAGAATTTGAAATCTGTGTATACTCTTATAGGTGAAGTTAGCAGAGGACATGGTGACTAGAGGCTCTTTCACTACGTTAAACAATCAGCTTCTTCCTACACAGTGTCAAATGAGCACACCCCCGCCACTGAACACTACTAATCTGCGCCGCATGGCGCATGTTTCGCCAACCATCACTGTGCATGGAAATGACGGCGCATACAATGGCGCCACAGTTTGTGGACAGAATTCAGACCTTGGAAACTTGGACATGAGTTTCAACGACATGAACAATGTGAACGGAGTTATGAGCGATGGCATGAGTTGTGGGAGTATTTGGCCACCTTATTAGACTCTCTAGTACACTCCAAGTAGATTCAACTTTATGTTTTACGTCTTGTCTTGTTAGATTAGCAGGGTATGTTATTGTGTCTTTGCTTTATTTCTCTTTAATGATGCCTGTTTAAAATGGTGTCTTTCTTTCTTTTGTTGTATCTAGTTTTGTATAAAAGGATTTGGTTGCTTTATCCATTTTCTCTTGTTGTAATTGTATAAAAACAAATATCTCACTTGGCTATCGTCCAATATACCACATATTAATCCCATCTGATAAGGTACCATGTCACTCACAAGCTGCCCACTTGTGGGAAAGGATCCTCTCCATTTCCCATTTCTTTCATTCCATAAGTCACTTAAAAAAATAATACATAAATGATTGTTAATTTAAATCTTAAATAAATAAAATTTGATATAATTAAGTTTGCTTCTAAGTTTAATGGATTCTTATGAAGAAGTAGTGTAAACTCAAGAAAACTCGTTCATTATAGCCACCGATCATAGAATCAATGAAGCTAGAATTGCTAGCTTGGAAAGAAAAGAACTTGTTCCTAGGCAATGCAACAGCTCATGATGGAATATTCCTTTCTATCTAGCCTATGCTTCATGTATGTCCTTTTTTAAAATGTGAAAAGACAAACCCCAATGTTCTTTTCAATGAACTTGGTCATTCTATTAAAATGGTTTCGGCTAGTTAGGATCTAGAACTCTTCTTGGATTAGAGGGTGTGAGGAATAGAAAAGTTGAGGGTGTGGAGAGTGGAAGTGTGAAGATTTGAGAAGAAAGTGTGAACAAAATTTGAGAATGGCTTCATCCTGGGTGTTGAACTCTACCACAAATGCTCCAAACCGGTTCAGAAAATCCTTTAAGGATTCTCTCTGCCTTTGCTTTATCTCAAATAGGTCGAAAGGGAGAAGGGGTGGAGTCTGATTGGCAATAAATTGTTCCCTGAACAAAGTAGAGAACTGATCGAATGAAGTTATGTTTCCATCTGAAAGGCCAATGAACTAGCGCAGTTTCCGTAAATGTACCCATGAGTAACTTACAGTGCATGGCGTTCGTGCCCCCCGAGATCAACATCTGGGCTTGGAAGGCTCTTTGGGTCTTCTGTACCTGTAAATGTAATTTTGGGAGTCACGAAGTTTGTTGGGACAACAACTTCTATGATTGCTTGTGAGAAGGGTGATAGCTGTCGTTTTGCTGTCAAATTAATATGATTCTAGCGTAGACTTGTCTAACACTAGAGAGATGATAGTATAATTGTGGACAAATGTTTCCAAGTCGTCTCCCAACGAATCCAATAGTAAAATCAGTTGATCAGGGTTTAAAACCTATCTGCAGGCAATAAAAGTTAGCAATAACAATAAAGATAAAAAGGGGGTTTGAGATAGTTGTGCAAAAAATATAAAAGAGATTAAAATAGCAAATAAAAAGCAGTTGATCCCTAGTTCTTC
>Ga0123342_1006861_pt1 | contig 15489 bp, 14 predicted proteins | sample Turbeawhitnodule_FD_89960 | JGI IMG/M metagenome (GOLD analysis project Ga0123342, IMG submission 89960) | Root nodule microbial communities of legume samples collected from Mexico - Turtle bean Mexico white nodule | ecosystem: Host-associated > Plants > Roots > Nodule | place: Mexico: Nepantla... | reverse complement strand
TCGCTAGATCCATGTCCTACTCTGACATGGACGGGCGCACTCCAATGTATCAGGGAGGGCGTTCTTGCTTCGCTTCTCATGTTGAGGCTCCTCCTGAAGCCTGCAGATGAACTCCACGAGAGGAGAAACGTTCCATTGGAGCAGCCGGAATGAATTGCTTTCGACAATGACCCGACGACCGGCTTGCAGGGTTGCCCGCTCATTCGGCGCTTCCGCCTTTTCGGACGTTCGATCAATCGACGATGCCGACGGTCGAATGCTCCAGCGATCAGGATCTTCCCATGCGGATTTTAGCCTTTTAGGCCGCCTTCATTTCTTCCGATTGGCCACTGTTTTCTCCTAGATCGAACCGGTCGACGAGATCCATCAGATTGTCGGCTTCGCCCGACAACGTCCAGCTCGTGGCCTCAGTCTCCTCGGCCATGGCAGCATTGCTTTGCGTCAGCTGGTCGAGGCGCGTAATCGCAACATTGACCTCGGCGATCGACGACGCCTGCTCCCGGCTCGACATCGCAATCGCTTCGATCTGGGTCGAGATTCCGACGATGTGCTCGGAAATATCCAGCAACGCGGCCCCGGTTTCGGAAACCAGGCCGGCGCCGGTGGCGACTTCGGCGGTAGAATTTCCGATCAGCGAGGCGATCTCCCTGGCGGCCCCAGCGGAACGCTGCGCAAGTTCGCGCACTTCCTGCGCTACGACGGCAAAGCCCTTGCCGGCCTCGCCGGCGCGTGCCGCTTCGATGCCCGCGTTGAGCGCCAGCAGGTTGATCTGGAAGGCGATGTCGTCAATGACCTCGATGATGTTGCCGATCCGGCTGGATGCGCCCTCGATGCGTCCCATCGCCGAGGTTGCATTACCCACGACGACGGTGGACCGATCGGCGCCCTGCTTGGCGTGGGAGACGGTTCGGTTGGCATTGGCCGCCTGGTCCGCCGCCTTGCGGATCGTGGCGACGATCTGGTCGACGGTCGCGGCCGTTTCTTCGAGCGACGCGGCTTGCTGCTCGGTTCGACTGGAGAGCGCCTTGGCACCGTCGGCGAGGTGACGGCCGCTTCCCTGAATGGCGGACGATGTGATGCGGATCTCGACAAGAGTTTGCCTCAGTCCTGCGACGGCGGCGTTGAAATCGGTGCGCAACTTGTCGAGCGCCGGAGCAAATGGTGTTTCGATCGTGCAGGTCAGCCGGCCCTTCGCCATGGCGTCGAGCGCGTCCGCCAAGGCGTCGACCGCGAAGGCGATTTCTGCATCGCGGCGGGACTTGTCCACCTCGTTGCGTTCACGCTCGGCATCGGCCGCGGCCCGTTCCTGCTGCGACAGCTGTTCGAGAACGATCTTCGCCTTCGCATTGGTCTTGAAAACGTCGAGGGCACGCGCCATCTCGCCGATCTCGTCGGCACGGTTCTGGTTGCCGACAGCCGTGTCGAGCATGCCGCCGGCGAGGTTGCGCATTGCCTGGGTGATCTGGCCGATCGGCCCCTTCAGCGTCAGCACCAGCGCCGCACCGGAAACGAGCGCGATGATTACGCCCAGTGCCATGGCGCCGACGGACAGCATGTTGGCATCCTGGCTCTGGCGGCCGGCTGCGCTCTGCTGCAGGTCGGCGAACAGCGAAAGCTCTTTGCCGATATGGTCGACCTCGGCGGTGGCAGCCTGGAATTGCTGGGCACGCTTGCCGGTGGCGCCGACGAGTTCGGCGGCCGCCTGCTCGATCCTGTCGAAAGACGGCGCGAGCTTTGCCGACTGCTCCCCGGCGAAAGCGAGGACGCCCGCCGTGGCGCTCAGCGTAAAGAGCGCCTTCCGGCATTCCGCGAGGTTCGTCGCCAGGGTCGACTGCTTTTCCGACGAGCGGTCGAGCATGAACTCGGCAAGTGCGATGCGCGTCAGGTAGATGGCCTCGGTGAGATGCCGCGTATCCTGCATCACGAACCCGGCCTTGGCGAGCGACGCGCCAAGCTGTTCGAACGTGGCGGACACGGCCTGCATCTTCACGGTCGCCGCCGCTTCGAGTGGCTCCTTCAGCGTTTTGAACTGCGCGAAGGTATCGAGGATTTTCTGAATGTTTTCCGGCGGGTGCGCCTTGTCGTCCACGAGCGCCATCAACGCCTTCGTGCTGGCCGAATACGCCTTAGCCAGCGATTTGGAATTCTTCGGCAACGCGATCGGAAGCAGCTTCTGGTGGACCTTCAGGTCGCCTATCGCCGCGGTGAGCTGCTGATAACCTTCACCGTCATCCTTGCGTGCGGCAAATGCGTCTCCCAGCGCAGCAACAAAGCTCGTCGCCGAGAGGATCTTCTGCACGTCGCCCAATTTCTGCTTGGCGTCGTCTTCCTGTGACCTGAATGACGTGTCAAACGCGATGGCGGCGGTCAGCAGATCCGTCTGCGACGTGGCGATGACTCCTAGGGCGTCCTTGATGTCGGCCTCGAGCCGCGCTTCATCGGCATGCAGCGCCCAGAGATCGTCCATCCGGCGGTCGATCGCAGCGAGTGCTGTCGATGCGCTGTCGAGCTCCGCCAAGCCTTCGGACCGAGGGGTCAGGCGCGCGCGGGCAGCGTCGAGAGCGGCGCGCTGCTCCCCGAGCCGCTCGAAGACGAGCGCCCGGTTTTCCTCGGTCGTCTGATCGAGAAAGCCGATCATCGCGGCATAAACATCCTTGAAGCCACGCAGCGAGGCCGAAACGTCGTTGGATATCGCCATACGGCTCTGTAGCAGGCCTGAAGCGAGGATTCCCGTCACCCCAACCGCCGTGATGCTCAGGATGAAGGGCAATACCAGCAACAACACCTTCGTTTGGATTTTGAAACGCGAGAGGAGGCGATCGACCCAGCCCATGAGATGTCCCGAAATTAAATGAAGTGGCAGCCGCGTGCAGTGCAGCATGAGCGCATCGATACGCGGGCAACAGATAACAAATGGATAATGGTGCGGCGCTTGCATGCGCATGTCACACAATATTCATACTGGCGAATTTGTATGACTTTTCAGTTACATGGTAGGTGCCCGATCATGGCATTCGTGGAATACGGCCTCCTCGAACCTAACGGAACATCGAGGGTTGCTTTCTGGATATCCATGCCGATCGACTCCGAGTTAGCTGCGAGAGCATAACCGCCGCGGCGCCAGGTCGGCTTTTTTTGGTGGATGCAGTCGAGAGGTTGTGCGTGCCCCAAAATTCCACTGTCCGAAAATTGTATACAGAATCTGGACAGTGGATTGGGCGACAGGAGAGCACCGAGGGTCGAATTCCACCTTAGGCCCAGTCCGCCCCCGTGCACCGGCGCGAAAAGCACCTTACCGCGCAGGGCTCGTTGCCCGGCACCTCAAGAAGGAATCGGCCCGGCGCGCGGGCGTCACCAATATAACGATCCAAATCAAAGAACGCGTACGTTTTCTGCCTTCGATTTCCCGGTCTTGCGATCCTGACCGACGTCGTAGCTCACTTTCTGTCCTTCACTCAGAAAGCTGCCGCCCTGCAAGGCAGAGACGTGTACATAGACGTCCGCTCCTCCATTTTCGGGTGTGATGAATCCAAATCCTTTGTCTCCATTGAAGAACTTAACCGTGCCTGTGGCCATCAACAAATCCTCGACGCGCGTTCACGGCTGATTGCCGCTACCAAGCCTTAAGGCGGTGAGCTGTCATCTGCAATCTGTTTGGTCCTGATTTTGTTTCCAGCCTCGGATTGCGTAGCAGTTTTCATTCCGTATTTTCAACGATGGCTTGCAAGGGCGCGCTGGGCAAAATTTTAAAATCGACTTGGCAGCAGCTTCATATCAGACCATGGTTATGCGGTGACGCGAATTGCTATGGTTACCCATGTGGTGAAACGTCTTCGACTGTTACCGCAAAGAAGTTTTCCGAATTATGCTTATCTGCCGGGCCGGCAGCCGCATCCCGTGCGCGACCCCGCGGGACATAGCTATCATGTCGAACCTTTGCTCGTCCCAACAAAGGCGTCGCTGGACTCGGAAGACTTCGCCTGGGGCCAGGATCTCTTCAATCATGGCTATTACTGGGAGGCGCATGAGGCTTGGGAAGGACTTTGGCAGGTAGCGGAACGCGGCAGTGCGGTGCGTATGCTCCTCAAAGGATTGATCCTGATTTCTGCAGCCGGCGTGAAGATACGCGAAGGTAAACATGAGGCAGCCCAACGTCATGCCGGGCGCGCCGCCACCCTGTTTCGCCAATTGGGAACGATGCAGCATTGCGGCTTCGCGCGCGCACTGGGGATCTCTCCGGCGGCGCTTGCTGACCAGGCGGAAACCGCCGCCGAAACGCCCGCAGTCTTGAAGTCAACGATACCAGGGCATCCCGAACCGGTATTCGATTTTATTCTCCGTGGAAGTCACGCGAGACGACGCCGTGAAGGGACCACGAACGAAAAAGGGTCGCTCGCTGTCCGGGGAGGCAGGAAAGCGGTATAGCGACGACGCGTGATGTCGGCCGGCGCAGACTCGGTCTACCAGCAATCCCTGTAGCCGTTAACGCGACACCGCGGGAGGCCGAAATCGTAAAAATGGGAGAAGCCGGTAAGCCTTCAAGGCGGCCTGACGCGGGGCATAATTTGTGGAGCTATGGGTTATGCAGCATGCGCTCACCCAGTCTCGTCAAGGTTTCATGCTGCACCCCCAGGCCGCGCAAGTACCCGTCAAATCCATCATAGTTTTCACGAATGTACCTAATGAGTTGCTGCATACTGTGCGGCTTGGAAGCGAGCACGATATCGACGAGCGCAACCGGCTTGCCGCGGCCGAGCGCCCTTTCGCGAAGCCTTGCGATCAACGGACCGGAGATCGTCGCGGTCAGCGCATAATCTTCAATGATGGTCGCCTCATCGACGCCGGCGTTGGCGAGCAGCAGGGCTGAGATGACCCCCGTGCGGTCCTTGCCGGCGCTGCAATGGAAGAGCACCGCGCCATCCGGGGCGTCGGCGATGATCTTCAGGACTTCGGCGATAGCGGGCTGGCAATCGTCGATCGCCTGGCAATACCGATCACTCATGTCGAAGCTCACCGCGGCATCCGCCATCATCTCGACCGGCGCCAGCGCCGAAAACAGCGGCGTGTTGTGGTAGCGCACCCGGGCATGGTCCACGAAAGGATTGGCTTCGACGACGATCTCGTTCTCATTGCGCAAGTCGATGACCGTGCGCAGTCCGTTGTCCAGCAGAGTATCGATATCGGCCGCGCTCAGGCGGTGCAGCGCATCGCCGCGCAGGATCGAGCGCCAGCGGGTCAGGCCGCCGTTTGCGGTTCTGTAACCGCCCAGGTCGCGGACATTGTGGGCGCCGTCCAGTGCGATCAGGCGTTCGTAAGCGAGCATATCAGCGGATTCCAGATTTCATGAAGGATTCGATCACGTGGCGCTGCAGGACCAGGTAGATGACGAGGACCGGCAGGCTGGCGAGTGCCGCAGCGGCCATCAGAGGTCCCCAGAGATTACCCTCCTGGCTCATGAACATCTGCAGGCCCATCTGGACGACGGAGTTTTCCGGTTTGCGCGACAGAAGCAGCGGCCAGAAATATTCGTTCCAGGCGGAGATGAAGGCGATGATCGACAGGGAGGCGATCGGCGCTCCCATGTTCGGCACCACGATCTGCCAGAGGATCCTCCAGCTGTTTGCGCCGTCGATGCGGGCAGCTTCGAGGATCTCGGTCGGGAAGGAGCGCATCGCATTGTAGAGCAGAAGAATTGCGAAGGCATGCGCCGCATTCGGCACGATGAGACCAGTCAGCGTGTCGAGAAGACCAAGCCGCGAGGCGAGTACGTAGTTGGGGATCATCGTGACCTGAAAAGGCACCAGCCAGGAGAGTGCGATGAGCCCGTGAATGACGCCGGAAAGCCGCATGCGCCAACGCACCAACGCATAGGCCGCAAACAGGCCGGTCACCACCTGCAGGACGGCCGTCGCGGCAGATACGATCGTGGTGTTGACCAGCATCCCGATCATCGGAATGCGGGTCAGCACGAAGACATAGTTTTCGAGCGACGGGTTGGAAGGCCAGAGCGAAGTGGAAAAGATCTCGTTCTCCGGCCGAAGCGAGGTGACGATCATCCAGTAGATCGGGAAGATCGACAGGAAAGACAGGACGATCATAACCGCATGCACCGCGAACCGGCGGATGCTGCCATCCTTCAGACCGGTAGACGGGAGCAAAGGACGGTCAGGGGAAGCATCAGTTGTCATAAAACGCGAACCTTTTCGTGAGCCACATGCAACCTGCTGCGATGGCCGCAAAACCGGCAAAGGCGATCATGCCGGCCGCCGAGCTCCAGCCGGCCGACATGGTCTGGAAACCGTATTCCCAGAGCAGGTAGAAGATGTTGGTGGTCGATTTCAGCGGGCCGCCATTGGTGAGCACGTTGATGTAGGCAAAGCTCCACTGCGCCCCGAACAGGATCGTCATCATCGACAGAAGCAGGATGGTCGGCGACAGCAGCGGCAGGCGGATGTCGCGAATGATCCTCCAGCGGCTGGCGCCATCGATGCGCGCCGCCTCGATATAGGAGGAGTTGATGCCGGCATTGGCGGCGGAAAACAGCAGGGTGGAAAAGCCGATCAGCTTCCAGCCGGTGATCCAGGTCAGCGTCGCCAGCGCATATTTCGGATCGGTCAGAAAGCCGATGCGGCCAAGGCCGATCTGCTCGAGGCCGAGCGTAATCAGTCCCTGGTCCTCGTTCAGCAGCCAGCGCCAGAGGATGGCGGCGACAACGGGCGCGACGATCATCGGCACGAAGATCAGCGCGCGGTAGATCGTCCGGGCACGGCCTTCGAGGTCCTGAGTCCAGATCGCCACGAAAAGCGGAATGATCACCGACATCGGGAAGAGGCCGAGAATGTAGAAAAGCGTGTTCCAGAGGGCGGCGCGCATCTCGGGCAGGGCGAACAGGCGCTGGTAATTGGTCAGGCCCACGTAGCGCTGCGGCGCGCTCGGCAGCATGTTCCACTGGTAGAAGGAAAGCTGGAATGCCTCGACCAGCGGCACATAGGTCCACATCATGAGGAGACAAAGCGCCGGTGCGAGATAAAGCCATGGCTGCAGGGTGAAGGCCGCGCGCAGGCGGGCAGCCGCGGGCACCCGGGCAACGGAGATCGGTCTTGCGAGATCGGCCTGGATATCGGTCATGAAATTTCCCCGAAAGGACCCCGAACGGATAACGACGCGGGGCGGGATAGCGCCCGCCCGGCATCCCCTCGTGATGGGTTACGGCATCAGGTCCTGGCCCTGGTCCTGGGCGGCCTTGAGCGTTGCGTCCGGATCGCCCTTGCCGAAAACGGCTTCGCGCACCGAATCCATCATCATCTTCTCGACCTGGCGGTAGTTCGGGCCGGGGAGGGCGACAGTGGCAGTGAGGCGGTTCAGCTGTTCCAGGTTGGCGCGGAACATCGGGTTTTCCTTAACCCAGGGCCCGAGGTAGTTCGGGTCGTCGACGATATCGAGGCGCAGCGGCAAGTAGCCGATCTTGCTGGTGATGATCGTGTAGGCTTCCTTGCTCGTCAGGTATTTCAGGAGCTCGTAGGCGGCGCGCTGCTTGTCGGGATCCTTGCTGAAGACGAAGAGGGCGCTGCCGGAATTGGTCGGAGCGGTCGGCTTTTCGCCGAAGGACGGCATCGGAGCGATGCGCAGGTCGAACTTGCCCTTGGCGGCCTTCTTGTAGGCGCCGAGCGTCGCGGTCGTGTAGACGAATATGCCGAGATTGCCGGCGGCAAAGGTGTCCGAACCGCTGGCCGGATCGATCCTGGCATGGGCGCCGCTATCGACCATATCGCGCAGCATCTTGACGGCTTCGGCGGCATTCTTGTCGGCGAAGGTGAGCTTGTTGCCGTCGCGCACCTTGCCGCCGTTCGACATGACGATCGCCTGGTAAACGAAGGTGCCGTCGCTCGGGCCGTAGGCGCCAGGGAAGAAGCCGTTCTTGCCGGTCTTTTCCTTGATCGCCTTGCCGGCGATGTCGACGTCGGCCCAGGTCTTCGGCGGGTTGTTCCGGTCGAGGCCGGCCTGCTTGAACAGGTCGCCGTTGTAATAAAGCACGGGCGTCGAGAAGGTGTAGGCGAGACCGTAGGTCTTGCCGTCGACCTTGCCGAGTTCGAGACCCTTCGGGATCATGCCGGCGAGATGGTCCTTGAGCTCTTCGGGGCTCACCATATCCTCGAGCGCGTTGCCGCCGAGGTCGCTGGCGATGAAGATCAGGTCGCGGAAGGTCAACTGAGCGACGTCCGGCTGCTTGCCGGCGACGATATCGGCCTGCACGCGGTTGATGATCTCGTTCGGCGGAACAGCGACCGTCTCGACCTTCACATTCGGGAATTTCTTTTCGAAGCCGGCAATCAGTTCCTTGGTGGCCTCCGAGCCGATGCCCGCGGAGGCGAGGTTGTAGTTGTAGAAGCTGATCGTGACCGGCTTGTCGATGGTGGCCGGCATTTCGGCAAACGCGCCGAGCGGCAGGACGGCGGCGGCGGCGAGCGTCGCCATGAGCTTGAGCGTGGTTCTGCGCAGCATTTGCGTGCCTCCGGGTGAAGGTTATTCGGCGGCGACGGGCATTGCCCGGGCCATCAGAAGTTCGAGCGGATAGGTGTTGAGCTCGGCACGGTCGGACGGCAGCGGCACGAAGGCCATGGTGAGGCCCGACGGGCGGATAGTGCCAAACCCGAAGGAGGCACCGCGCACCATGCGCAGGACGTCGGTGCGCAAGATGTCGGTCGCGGCGTGCTGGCCGGTGCCGACGACAACCGGGATGCCGTGCCAGACCGAGACCCGGTCGTGGTGGATATGGCCGCTCAGGATGCCAATGATGTTGCGGCCCTTCAGCAGTTCGCGAAAACGTTCCGACTGCGGGAAGTGGATGGTCCGCCAGTGCTTGACGTCGGCTTCTTCGCCGAGTGCCGGCGGGTGGTGGACGACGATCAGTTTCGGCAGCTCCGGGTGGCTGTCGAGCGTCGAGGCGAGCCAGTCGAACTGTTCCGGATCGATCGTGCCACCGATCAGGCCCGGCGTCGTCGAATCGATGGTGATGATATGGATGCCGTCGATAATGGTTTCGTGGTCGTAGGGTGCGTCCGGATCGTCGGTCTCGATGCCCATGCCTTCATAGAAGCCGGGGCGGGTGTCGTGATTGCCGAGCGCGTAGATGACCGGCACGTCGATCTTGGCGTCGATGATCTCCTTCAGGCGGCGGAAGCTTTCCGCATCGCCGCGATTGGTGAGGTCGCCGCTGGCGATGACGACTTGCGGCTTCGGCGTCACGGTCGCGACGAGATCGAGCACCTGATGCAGCGTCTCGGTCGTGTCGCTGTGCAGATGGCTGTCGTCGGTGGTGCCGATATGCAGGTCGGTCAGATGGATGAATGTGGTTTCGCGTCGCACCGGATGCCTCCATGGATGACGGTTTCGGCGACAGCGGGCGAGGGAACGAAAGGGGTTCCGGCATGGGCGGTCGCATCGTCCCGCAGTCGGAGGATCGATAGAAGGGGTTTGTTTCCCCGTCGTGACGGATTTCGAATGGTGTTTGAAACGCAGTAGGCCAGCTCGCAGCCGAGCCGCTGACCTCAGGCAATGCGGTGGAACATGGGCGCGATAACTTCCACCATGCGGGCGATAACAAGGTCGGGATCGTCGAGGTTCATGCGGTAATTGGTCATCACCTCGGTGCGCGACCGCGAGCGGGTGACCTGCGAGCGGATGCCGAGCGCGCAGTTGAGCCGCCAGCCGATATCCACCTCGTCGAGCCAGGGCGCTATCCGCTTGAGATGCGGAATGAAGGCACGATGATGCTCGACATCATCGATGATGCGCCGGTAGTGCGGCGCGCGCTCACAATGCGTCTTTGCCATCGAGGTAAAGTGCGACAGCACCGGATAGCTGGAGGCCGGGTCGAGGCTCCAGCGGATCGACGGGCCGATAAGGGCTGCGATGACCTCGCCGAGATTAGCCGGGCCGGGTGCCTTGCGGTCGACGGCCTTCTGCAGAAGGCGCAGCCGTTCCGCGTTCAGCCGGCGGTACACGCGCTCGGCGACGGCGGTGATCAGCGCTTCCTGCGAGCCAAAATGGTAAGAAATCGCCGACGGCGTCGCATTCGCTTCGTCGGCGATCCGTCGCGCAGTGAGCTCTTCCAAAGCCTCGGCTTCGCAAAGCAGATGCTCGCAGGCATCCAGCAGCCTCGTTGCAGTGATATGGGCGCGGCCTTGCATGGAACGATCATCCCCGATTTTAAGGTTTAAGCGGGATTCATGTAAGGCGAATGACAGAGTTTAGCTCAGGCGATAGGTTCGGTAAAACGTGGCCAGTCATGCGCAGATCACTGGGCCTGCGGAAGCATCGCCTTAATGGATGCGATGGTAGCTGCGGGCATCATCAAGCTCCGTCGACCGCTTTCACGCCGCATCTCGCATTCTTGCCCAGATTATCTCCATTGCGGTGTGGTTGTACTATCGACTTCCCTGACCTTCGGTCAGATCGAAAACAGGATGGTGGATGCGCCGCTCACCGAGCGCGCTCGCCGGATCCTGGATCAACTTGCTTAATGCAAAATCTAGCTTCACCTCGACCAAAATCTCAAAGCAGGTCTTTTCACAACTGAAAGGCCGGCACTCCACGTGGCTCTTAGACTTGTCGCTGTTGCTTCAGGTCTACGATCCAAGCAGCCAACCACCGCCTCGGTCTAGGTAGGCATCGCGCTCCCGGATTTGATCGGGCACAGGCAGGCCGAAGGCCGTCAACAGCTCGTCGATATTATGTCCGATGAGGTCGGCGAAGCGCTTCATTCCGCTGCGATCCATCCGACGGAGCTCTCCGATCAAGGAACCGGACACCTGTCCCGTCAGACCCAACCGCAATCGTCGTTGAGCCCTTTCTGAGACAATCCCGAGGGCGCGAAGAAAGACCGAGAAATCCTCTTCGGTAATCTCCGTGAGCTTGGTTGCCTCGCCAATCGCGTAGGGCAGGAGGTCGGTCAGGTCGGGATCAAGGCGGGTGGGCATCAAGTCGTATCTGGGAGCAACGCGGACCCCACCCCCAGGCTCGTACAAAAGGGCAAAGTTCTTGGCGTGAGCGTCGACGTTTCCAGTCATCAGATCGAATAAGGTCGCAGCGATGAAAGTCTGCTTCTCTGCGGCTGGATCGTTTGTCGCGTTGAGGACGCTATTGATCGCTTCTGCGTCAAACCGACGGTCAACGGTGCCGTTCCTTTCGTATTTCAATGAAGGCGGAAGTCCCAACGCCTGGGCGAAGTCCTCCTGATGGATACGAATGACGCGGTTGTCTTGATCGAGACTTCGGTCAAAACGGCGGATAATCAGTGCGCTCACGCCTTCGAAATCCCGAACCGTCGCCTCGGCCGTTTCAAACCCAAGAGTGGCCGATAGACGCAAAGCTTCCAACTCGAGATCAGGGTCGTTCGGATGAGCCCGGTCCGGAACTTTGACAATATGCGTTGTTGGGGCACCGCTGCCTGGCAGAGGCTCGGCGAAGGTTCCATCGGGCAAAATTGTCAGCGCTATCTTGCTTTGGACGCCGGCAAGTGGTGAGGGATCTTCTGTTTCATCCGGCAGCCGCTGCCTTCGGTGCAGGGAGTGGACGATTTTTATAAGCTGTGCTTCGTCCAGCCGACGATAGTCGGTCTTAAAGTTACCAGGGACTTTTGCCGCGGGGGATCCAAGAGGAAGCACTGAAAGTGCGCCCGGACAGTCGCGTCCGAGATAAAACAGCAATCCCGCCACGTCGCTCCTGGCGAGCCCCTCGCGATCCAAAACCTTTTGAAGAGGCCCGTCCCGCTCTTGGAGGAGATTGTCGAAAAACGGCCGGGCAACATTATCCTCGTATGCCTCTTCTTCCAGCGGAAGTGAAAGTGAGAGCGGAATGGCATCGGGGGTTTCCAGGTATGTCGAGCTGTAGGCGAAGGCGAGGGCGCCTGCTTCATCTCTGACGAGATTGCCAATGGGGTTATCAAATCCGTCCAGGCGAACGTCGAGTGCAATTATATCCATGGCTTAGCGTTGCCGACCATAGATCGCAATTCCGGCTCCGAGGGCCACCTTCAAAGCTTTACCGAATTCGACCGTCGGCTTTCCGTTCTCCAGTTCGGAAATGAAGCGGCGGCCAACGCCGGTCAAATCTGCGAATTCTTGCTGGGAAAGCCCCTTTTCCTCCCGAGCCTTTCTCACCAGTCGGCCGAAATCCGCAGAAGTCTGGATTTCTTTTGCTGCCTTTAACTGGCTATTCAACTTCAATGTTGCTGCGGCGTTGCCTTGCAGCGGCGGTTCCTTGGGCGGTGGAGAGGGTCGGTTCACGCGTAGTCTTGCAGCCACGGCCGTTTTGGCTTTGACTTGTGTTGACGAGCCGGTTGTATCAGGCGTTTCTGTTGTCGGATCCCGCTCCAAGACCTTTCGTAATCGCGACGCCATGGACGAGATGGAGTTGGACGAGCGTCTGACCGGCGATGGCTCACTCTCAGCCAGCTTGTCGCGCAAATCTTTTGCCGCTGACGACTGCGCCAGAAGTTTCGCAAGAGTGGCTGCATCTTTTCGAGAAGACGCGGCTATAGGTCGTTTGCTCATCATTTTTGCTCCTGTACGGGAGCATAACCCACACCGGAACGCGATTCAAGTATGGATGTTCCCGAACGGGAGCATTCTTGTTGGTGATCCCGTTCGGGAGCACCTAACAGAACACAGTGCCCTTGGAGTGGAAATGCACCCGAACGGGAACAAACGGGTGCGATGCTTTGGGTTCTAGCCCTGCAGAAAGGGTCTGAGATACTCGATCAGTGTTGCAACGCCATAGTCAGCCGATTTCGCCTTCTCCAGGATCGGAAACGGCACCGAAGTCTACCGGCATTGGTCGCTGGGAGCTAGACTGTCAGTGTCACACTCTCTATTTGCTGTGCCGCAGCGGTTCTAAGACACGTCGTCAATTGCCATTGCATCACCGCTAGAAATTCAAGGTACCTAAACGTGAAAAAGATCCAGCGCAGCTTTGCTGTCGAGTACAAATCGGGTCGGCGGTAATCCGAGGTCAAGTCGAATTCGATCTGGGGCAACTTGGACCTCAAATCCGTTACGCGCGATGTGCGGGAGGAGGCGATGCCGTTCCTGTCGCCTATCCACCCAAATGTCGCCTCCGACGAAGGTATATCCTCGCCCGAGACAGAACAGATACAGCCATTGTTGACAGCGCCGGTCGCGCAGCAGACAAGTGCATTGGCTACACAGGAGACCGACATGGCCGACGAAAATGACACGATAGTCGATACCAACACGCCGGCCACCGTCGTCGCAGCACTCGATGCGCCGACGAAACAGCGTAAGCCTCGCACCAAGAAGGCGGCCCCTGAACTGGGGTCATCGGAGATTGCTTCGGAACCAGCGGACGCTTCACGCACAGCAACTGCCACGGTTGACAAGCAGGGGAGAGGCCGTAAACCTAAAGCAAACGCAGGTACGAATGCGACCAAGAGCGTACCGGTAAAACGCGGCCCGAGGACCGATAAAGCAGCGGCTGCTGCGCCGACGTCGGTGTTTGACGACCTGGCCGGCCTTCTGCAGTTGGAAGAGGAAAATCAGAGGCTGCGCAAGCTGCTGGCTGAGAAGCTTCGTGCAGAAAATGCAGAACTTCGAAAGCGGCTCAATCTCGGTTGATGGAAGACGAAATGCCAGTCTCTGACTGCATTTCCAACCTCGTCGAATTCTTCTTCAGAAGACTGGTCAATTGGACGCCAAGACGCGCGAGTTGATTGCGCTTGCCGTGGCAGTGACGACGCGCTGCGAAGGGTGCATCGCAAAGCCATACGAGAACGCGCTCTTCGAATCGGTGCATGCGGGCGCGACCATGTCGCGGGTCTTTCCCTTTCGCGTGTGGGCGTCGCGTGACGTCTCCAGGCCGCCGACATAAGAGGAGCAAATCCGCTTTGAGTTGGCGACGCCTTTCCGCATACCCGGCTTCCAGGTCACGAAGCACTCACCCGCCGCCTGTTCTTCGGCAACAACAACGTCAAACGCTTCCGGACCTTCGTTGCCATGGACCGGGTCAAGGTGGGGCTGAGCATTGCACCATGAGGGCGGCATTGATTGGAAGCAACTGGCCCCCAATGATCGCGTGTACTCTGGACTCTGCAGCCTGATACCGACAGGCTGCAGAGGTTCATTCCAATCCGCTATATATGCGACCAGCCGCCATCCACGCACAACTCGATGCCTGTCACATAGCTCGAGTCATCGGAGGCGAGAAACAGGACGGCTTTTGCGATCTCTTCCACGGTACCGCTGCGATGCATCGGAATTTCGGCGTGGACTTGGGCATTCGTCTGTTCGATCATCTCGTCGCTCATTCCCGCCTTGCGCTGAAGATCGGTATCGATAAGCCCCGGCGCCATGGCGTTCACCCGGATTCCCTTCTCGGTCAGTTCCGCGGTGAGCGATCGTGCCAGCGAACGAATAGCTGCCTTCGTCGCTGAATAGACGCTGACGTATGGCCGCCCCTGTGTACTCAGCGTCGAGGTGTTCAGGATGATCGAACCACCAGAAGTCATCAGCGGCAGGAGTTTCTGCACGGTAAAATACGTGCCCTTGAAATTGGTATTGACCGTGAAATCGAAGTCTTCTTCCGACATGTATTCAAACATGCCCGGCTGCGCGCCGCCGGCATTCGCGAAGATGATGTCGACGCGACCATGCTCCCTCTCAATATGGGCACGGAGCAATTCGATGTCCGCGATCTTGGTTATATCGCTGCGGACGGCGTCGGCGCCGCTTCCAATGTCTTGTGCTGCAGTATCGAGCGCCGCCTGATCACGACCGGTGATGACAACCTTTGCGCCTTCGTTTGCGAACAGCTTGGCTGTCGCCAGTCCCATGCCCGCGCTGCCGCCGGTGATGACAGCGACCTTTCCGTCCAATTTACCCATATTCGTATCTCCAATTCGTTTCTGAACGCCCCGACGTGAAACCGCATTATTGCTGGAGGGGCGGGAACAGAAGTTATATATGAAGGATCATTCAGGTTTTGGATTCGCTTATGGGAAACGGCTCTTTGCCACCGCTAACCCCCCGGAAATCACCGCGTCAGGGCCGATCGATCGCCACCGTGGACGCCATTTTCGAGGCCACCATTCAGGTTTTGTTGAGCGATGGGCCAACGCGTCTGAACACCACGCGGGTGGCCCGTCGTGCGGGCGTTTCCGTAGGAACTCTGTATCAATATTTCCCGAACAAGCAGGCCTTGCTCTTCGCGGTGCTGGAGCAACACCTAGCGATGCTGGCCGACGCTGTGGAGAAAGCGTGTTACGAAAGCCAAGGCGCTAACATAGAAACGATAGCTGGGGCCGTGGTGAAGGCCTATCTTAACGCGAGGATGGCGCAGTCCGAGATTTCTCCCGCCCTTTACCTCATCGCCATGGAACTCGACGCTCGCAAGTTGATCGAGTTGGCGACCCGTCGTAGTGAAGAGGCAATTGAGACGCTGCTTTCCAGTGCCAGCGACGGCCGCTTCACAGAC
>Ga0123342_1006860_pt1 | contig 15491 bp, 5 predicted proteins | sample Turbeawhitnodule_FD_89960 | JGI IMG/M metagenome (GOLD analysis project Ga0123342, IMG submission 89960) | Root nodule microbial communities of legume samples collected from Mexico - Turtle bean Mexico white nodule | ecosystem: Host-associated > Plants > Roots > Nodule | place: Mexico: Nepantla... | reverse complement strand
CTAATATCATTAATACTATTATTATTATTAATATTATTTATATTATTAATATAATACTAATTATATTATTTAAATTATTATATTAATATTAATAACATGTATAAATTAGTTATGATTATTATTATTTATGAATATGAATTATGATTTTATAATTTTTCGTATTATATTAATATTTTTAATATTATGTATATAATTATTATGATAATAATTGGTAGGTAATAGAGATCAGTGGTGATAGTTCGTAGGTAATAGAGATTCGTGAGTAATAGTTGGTAGGTAATAGAGATCCGTAGATAAAAGTTGGTAGGTAATAAGATCCGTAGGTAATAGTTGGTAGGTAGTGCTGAATTTACCTACGGATTTAGAATTCGTGGGTAATAGATGGTAGGTAATGCTGAATTTACCTACGGATTCAGAATCTGTGGGTAATGTCCGTAGGTAATATTCGTAGGTAATACTGAATTTACCTACGGACTCAGATCCGTGGGTAAAAATCCGTAGATCATACTTATTTTTTTTGTAGTGATTTCTATTTTAAAAAAAAACTACTATCTCTTTAGAAATTTTTCTTTTCCTTTTTCTTTTCTCTTCCTTCTCTCTAAGATTTTGACATCCTTGCTCATCAGTTTGACGATCGGAGTATGCCATTAGAAGGCTTTCAGTGACTCAAACTAGGCCTCATGCTCCATGATTAGACGATCCACGACTAGGTTCTGCATATTTATGGGAGAATCGTTGATCTCTTGGAAAACCAAGAAACAAGACACCGTTTCCAAATATTCTTCAGAGGCGGAGTATCGTGCTTTTGCTTCTACATCATGTGAAATACAATGGATTTCCTATTTGCTAGTAGATCTCGAAATCACCATTACAAGTGTTGTTAATCTATATTGTGATAACCAGTTAGCAAGACATATAACACACAATAACAATTTTCACGAATGAATGAAACACATTGATATTGGCTACCATGTAGTTCATGAAAGATCACAACAAGGTCTCTTCCATCTTCTACTCATTAGATCTTCTGATCAACATGAAGATTTGTTTACCAAGACTCTCAAGAAAGAAGATTTTAACAGATTTATTTCCAAGCTTCGAGTTTCTTCTATTCACACTCTAGCTTAAGGGAGGATATTGGATTTTTCTTTGTGGGCCTTTGGGCTATTTTCTCTTTTGCCCAATTATTGGGTTTTAATTCTTATTTAAGTATTCTATTTCTTTTCTTTGAAAGGTACTTTTGTATATACATAAAATTATGTTTCCATAATATAACACCACTTCCAGTTGTCTCTTTGCTTCAATCTGTTTCCTTCATTCTTTTCTTCTTAGCTAATTCAATCCCATGCATTCTAAAGATTTGTAAAATTTTGGGCTGAAGGTTGGTTTATTTCTTTTTACATAGTTTCAACTTATAAAGTATGTAGACTTTTATTTTATGTATATTTAATTGAAAAATTCTTTAATTAGATATCTATGTGATTAATGGATAAAATTTTGTGTGGTTTGAAATTCTACGCTTTGGTATGATGTAATTGTGTGATTTTGGATATTGTGAGATTTAGAATATGAATTTTAATCAAGACACAAAAAAATACTGTGTTAAGATTGTCTAGGATGTGCATTAACTAGGGATTCGTCTAGAATGAGATATCATGACTCTCCTCATATAATATAATCATATAGATGAAGTTATTCAGATGGTGAGATTCGAATGAGGTTCATATGAATGACTAAGTTGTTTGAAAGATAACTAACTTGACATGTTATGAGTTAACCATGTCATACTAGGAGAGATGATATTGAGATTATTTATGTGCATAACTGTGTGGATTTCACAATGAGATAGTATGACAAGTGCAAATCTCTGAGTCTAAGTCAACGCACGAGTCTTCCGGAAGTAGAGTTAAGTGTTTGAGTATGTTGGTCAGTAGAATTCTGATATGAGAAATGTGGATGATGATTTATGATAGACACTTGATGGTTTGAGAATTTTTATGAGACTTGATGAATTACGTTTGTTAAATTGAAATTGAAATTTAATATAATTATTTTATAGCTAGCTTACCCTATTGTTTGTTGTCTTTTGTTTTCTTGATCTGTGATGATCGTGTTTTTACACGGGAGCGAATGAGGTTGCAGGTAATAGAGCTCCTCAGTGAGCAACTAAATGATGAAATGACTTTATTTTGAATGCTCTATTATGTTTAAAAAAAAACTATTGTGTATATATTAAAATCCCTATAAAAAGGAATTTCTTTTAGATACAATTATGATATAGTTCTATATATTCATATGTTAATTAGTTACTGTTTGCTTTTTATTATATTAAATATGGATAAAATTAGGAATGCTACATTATGGTGTCAGAACAATTCGAGACCTACATATTATGGACTTGTTTGTGTGTGCTTTATTTGATTTGTTAGTAAAAGTATATAGTTATTTTAAAATTGTAAAGATTTATCCTAAATATTTTCTTTGTGTTTTATAGAAGGACTTTTTTGTTTTATAAAATGACTCCTAAAAATATTGTAAGTTATTATATAATAATTATTCTTTTAATATTTGTACTCAATATTCTTTTGTTCAAGGAAAAAGGTAAGCACGTCAATTCTTTATTTAAAAAAATTCGTTAAAACAAAATTTTATATAAACAAAACATAAAAATAATTTTATATTAATTTAAGATTATATAGAATTAATCTATTAACAAGTTTTGATAAAATATAATCCAATTAAGAAATGTTAAATAATATAATATTTAATTTAACGGTTAATAACTTGTTTAAGTAGATAGGTTTCTTTTACTGTTGCAATAAATAACGTAGGGCAACTTCTGGTTTCTATATTTGACAACTTCATTACTTTTTATACTCTTTGTATAAATACTTTATTTATATCCTTTATCATTGCACTCTAGTTTTTGCAATTATACGACATTATAAAACTTTAATTGAATGTTTTAAAAATATTTATTTGAAACAGCATGGAGAGTGAGAATCTCACTATTTAAATTAAGTATTTTAGTTTAGATATAATTTAAATAATTGTTAACCATTAAGTTTAAGAATATGCTTAACAAGAATTCAATTAAAATATATTGATGTTCTTGTTTTAAATAATTTTATTTAATGATGAGTTAAGGTATAAGATGGGATTATAATCTTTCATAAAAAAACTATAATAGAACTATATTTTTTTTACATGTATAGGTAAAGATGACCTAGATAATATGTGACTAGTTGTATAATTGTTGACATGTCAGTGATCTATTCGTTCCTTTTTTCGAGTCTCCTTCCTCAAATGTTGCTGCTCAGTCGGAATTGATCTGAAAAATGTACTCAGACTATTAAGTAAATACTTTGTGTAAAAAGTGCATATTTGTAAAATGATTAAAACATACCTTATAATTGTTGAAGGGCTTATTTATAGTGTTGGTTATGGACTCTTGTTGTGATGAGTTGAATATCAGTTATCCACTGATATGTTTCGTGATCTTGTAGGAAGATATATTGGTATATAGGTAGGTTGAACATCTGACAAATATTTGTATCATATTTCAGTTAATATTATTTAGTTGATTTGACATATATATTTTTGAATAATCCAAAGCATGAGTACAACTCACTAAGTGTTTTTGTAACTGTCGTTATTATCATTTATTAAGTGTCTTGACATATTTCTTGACATAGTCAGTCGGTCATCAAGATCGAGACTAACTCATCCGATATATTATGTATAATTAACTTATAAAATAACTTCTTGTATTAATAATTTTAATATTGGTTAACATTCATTAATCAAAATTAGGTAATAACTCCTTTATTATTTTTTCAATCCGTTTTATTTATTTATTTTGGAGGTAATTTAATTATTTATATCGCGGTCATTCGTTTATTTATATGGGGAAGAAAAACGAGGCGTAATCATAATGAGTGGGACCTTTTATTTATTTAGTGATGGAAATTTTGAGATCTGTAAAGGACACCCTACCCTACCCTGCGTCATTTTCTTCGTTTCCCCTACGGTTCCCTTTGAACTCCAAACTCTTCTTACAAATAGGATAACAGCAAAAAAGGGAAGAAGCAAGAACATTCTTAATTTGTTTATAATTAGAAAAACTTTTTCACCAATTATCTGAGAATAAATAATTTTAGATGTTAAAATTAATTTATATATTTTTATTTTACATTTTGTCACAAGTGTTTATGAAAAATTTGTTTAACGATATTTGTCTTTATACTACAACGTATAAGATTTAATGTAAACAAAAATTACTTTAACGATTTAAAATAGGTTTTTACAATAAACACCGTTTTTTTATGTTAAGGATTCAATTCTTATATAAAAACTCAATACTTACATGAAAAATAATGCTTATATAGAAAACTTGCTTATATATGCTGAATATATAGTGACATAAACCAGCCCTAATAATTAAAGTTAAAAGAATATTTATTTCTTTATTTTAAGAATCTATATTAGATCATTTAATAAAAAAATCGATGTGAAAAGTATTTATATTTTTCTAATACGATATTTGAAGGGTTGTCAACTATTTAGTAGGTGAGGTAATCTTCAAATAGATTTATGTCTTGCGTGTAATGTTTAAGAGAATATCAATCATTTTATTAGATTAACATTAAAAACTGGTTGCTTCTTTTACATGTTTATAGACTATTTATCATTTGATTAAGGAAATTAACTTTAAAAAATGTTTGTTTCTTTTAGACTAAATGATATATTGGAAATTATTCATTTATTAAAATATTATTTTTAATGAGTATCAACTTTTTTTTTTTTTAATTTGACAAACAATACCAAACAACTAAAAGTCAAGGTATAAATGAAAATAATTTTTCTTGTAAGAATTAATAATGATTAGCAACAATAAAAAAGTTATAACAATAATTAAAAAAATACAATATATTTTTAATGTGGAGAAAAACTCTCGATGAAAAAAAAAATACCCCAAACATATTGTTTTAAAAAAAAGGGAAAGCAAAAATAAGAAGGTCAAAGAAAAACGAAAAAAATCATAATCATCGTATTATTATTATTATTATAAAAGATTGTCTTGTTCTTTTTCATGACTATGAATTTATTAATATTATATTAAATGAGAGCATGTGGACAATTCATAGTTATATTATATCATATATTACTCTAAGAAATAAGTTATTCACATCTTATACTTCTCATGATTTTGGAGTGTTGAAAATAGACAATGATGGTATGTCAAAAGTTGTTAGAGTTGGTGATGTTTGCTTACAAACCAACATGAGAGTTTACTTTTTACTTAAGAGAGTCAAACATGTTTTAGGTGTTCATTTTAATTTAATCTGCTTAATGATATTGGTTGTAATAATCACTTTGATTTTGGTAAATGGAAATTCACTAAAGGTAACTTGGTTATGCCTAGTGGGGAGAAAAATTCTAAATTGTATTGGACTATAAGTTTGGTTGCTAAGAAGAGTGTAAATGTTGCATGTATAGAGGCATCTTTGTGGCACTAAAGACTTGGTCATATAAGTGAAAAATGACTTAATTGCTTAGCTAAAATGGATGTGCTTTTGAGATTAAAGAGTGTAGAGTTAGAGAAACGTTCTCATTGCACGACTAACAAATCAGACTATCTTTTAAGAAATATTTGTCCCTAGGTAAGTTAGAGTTGCTTGAATTCGTATATTATAATGTTTGCGACTCATTGAAGTTAAATTCATCTAGTGGTGCACTTTAATTTGTTACTTTTATTGATGATTGTTCCAAAAAACTATGGGCCTATGCATTATAGAAAAAATGATCAACTACTTGAAAAGTTCAGGAAATTTCATGTTTTGGTTGAGAGACAATAAGATAAGAAGTTGAAATATATATGTACTAACAATGGTGATGATTTTGTGGACCTTTTTATGTTTATTGCAAAAAGTAAAGTATTTGACATGAAAAAACTTATCCTAAAACTCTTCGGTTGAATGGTCTAACATAAATTATGAACATGATTTTGGTTGAAAGAATTAGGTGTATGATTTTTTTAAGTAAAGTTGTCCAAACATTTTGGGGAGAGACATTGCTTACAGTTGTGCATATTATTAATCTTAATTTTGTAGTATATTGTATACTAAGGTGTTAGACAAGTGGAGGAATCTTTTAGATCAAGAGAGGGTGTTAAGTTAGAGGAATTATATCCACTACATACTTCGGTAATTTTGGTTGTTGTGCTATTATTTTCCTCGTTAGAGTGACATCAAAGTTCCTTGGTTTGAATATATATTTATTTGGATGAAAGATGCATATACATACAAATATGATTGTTTTAAATGGTACAAATTATCATTTGTGGGAGGGCGAAATAAAAGACTTATTATTTGCGGAAAAAATTGCATCTTATAATTTTTACTACTAAGAAGTCAAATTCTATGTTTGATGAATAATGAGACTTTAAACACCAAAAAATATGTGGTTTTATTTGACATTATGCAAACTATAATGTTTAAAATCACATTGTTATTTGACAAATGTTAGAATTTTGTGGGAGAAGATAAAGTCGTTGCGTGGTTTTAAGTTAGGTAATAATAAGTTGTATTTGTTGAATTGTTTGATGTATTTGAGGTTTGTGGATGACCCTTTCAATCCACTTAAATGAGTTTCAATGACTTTTAGATAAACTATAAGGAGTGAGTATCAATTTTGACGAAGCTTTGGAAATATGTCTACTGAGTACTTTATGTGAGTCTTAGGAGGTATTTTAGATTTCAATTACAAACTCAACCCTTAATGACACTGTTTCTTTGCAATTGACAAAGAGTGATGCTCATAGTGAAGAGTCAAAGGTGTTTGTCTCACGTAGTAGGAGAGATGTTAGAAAAAGGAAAAAAGATGTCAAAGAGAAGAGCAAAAGCAAGTCCAATTCATGATACAAAAATGTAAAGTATTATTATTATAATTAACCTAATTTTAATAATGTTCTCATGGGAAAGTAACAACACAATAACAAAAAGTATCAAAGTAATGTAGCTTGAATAATTTTTCTAACTCATAAGATCAATGTGGTGTAAAAACAGTAAAAAGATGACAGTAATAATCTAGAAAAGAGACAAATAATTTTAACATGAAAAATCTCTCAACGTAAGAGACAAAAATTCATAAAGATAAACTAATCAATCTAATTCAACTGATGTCACTTATAAATAAAAGAGAATCAAATCAAATTCATAAATAAATTCTTACATTCGATCATCAAAACAATAAAACTTTTAAATTTAAAGAAAAAAAAAACTAAAAAATATAGCAAATGTTAAAAATTGATTTATCCAATTTGTAAATTTACAATCCAAAATCCCTTATGAAATTAGTGTCAAAATTTCAGCCTACAAAACAAAACGAAAAAAAAAAACTAAAAGTAGTAATTGAATATGTAAAATCCTTTATTTATTATGTCTCTTCTTTTTCTATATCTCTTCCTTTTCTCTTACAAAGAGGAGAAAATCAACACTCTTTTTTACTTATAAAACCTATCTTCACCTAAATTAAGTGAAATTAAATGAATTTAACAATTTGAAACTTGTTAAACTTGAGAGTTTAATTATTCCGTGAGATGAGTTAAAAAAATATAATTTTTTTACTTGATAATGTGTATTGGGGATGTAGTTTCATAAACTAAAGTGATTTTTTTTTTTATAAAAAGTTTTTATATTAGGTATCACTATGCAACTTGATATCTCAGTTAGACTAACATCTCAAGTAACAACAATCATCTCAAGTAACAACAATCATCTGCCATCAGTATTTCAGACTAATGAGAATTTGGAGACTTATAACATATGAACGAGATGTGATAATTAGCTTTAAAAATCTAGAGAAACTATCATAGTAGTTGTTAAAGGATGTGTTCACTACGGTAAACAATTTATAAATAATTATCAATCTAATATTTAGGTAGTTGAATTATTATTTACTCTTCCGTTATGACTATAATTTAATATTTTTTACAAAAAAGAAAGAAAAGAGAATAACAAATTAATATTTTTTTAAAACATTATTAAAATAAATTGTATGCATAATAAGTGCAGTAGTACTGTATGAGAATTAATTTCACTAGGAGGACTTTCTGCTATCTGATTTCAGAAATTGACCCCACACAACATTTACATTTATGAAACCCAACCTAGCTAGCTAACTACAATCTTTATTTATTACGCTTTCATTTGAATCTGAGTTTAATTATATTTATTTCTATTTTTAAAATAAATATTTATATTTATTTTATATTCATAGTTAAACCATACAAAATAATAAGTAAAAAATCCTGAAAAAAACTTATTTGGTTGTTAATGTTTTTTAAATTGTGTGTGATTTAGAATAGATTGAATGAGGTTAAGAAATGAAAACGTTTGTACAAGAAATCAGTTTAACAACACAAATTAAGCCTAAAATATTATGATAATTAATATTGTTCTTTACCTAGCCATTTTCTCACAGTCTCGAGTAATAACTTTGTTCCCAAGTTCCAGATTGCTGAATTCCATGTCATATATTGTCGTGGTACTCTCTATATAACGGACAACAATGAATTTATTGGGCTTATGATTTGCGAGCACTGTTGGGTCCAGCCCATTAAGGGTTTATTTGAAAACAACATTCTTTTACAATCTTTTATATTGTAATTTATCAATTATGCAGTTTAGTTTTATATATCTTTAAACATATTTAATTAATTTTAGTTATTTAAAAGTTAAAATGATAGAGGAGAAATGTGTAAGTGTAAGGCCTTATGTTCCATATCACCAATTTTTATTAATTTCAGTTGGATTAAGTTGTGACACGTTGATACGACTTACCTACACAATAAATTTTTTTTTATCTATTTTCGTAATATATCATTTAACTTACAAAAAAAATGTAAATTTTCTCAATTGAAATTCATTCTTCAATTATAAAAAAAAAGTGCATAATATTGATAATAAATTAAAAAAAAGTAAAGAATAAAATATCCTCTTGCATTAATGTTTTATTTGAATTATATAATTAAAAGATAAAGAATGTAAAATAAAAATTGTAAAAATGTAAAATTTTGAATTAAAAGATAATTGAACGTAGATTGGACCTTCAAAAGCACATATATAACAATACTGTGTAGATATATCTCAACTCTTATCTTATTAAATTGTATGTTATTTATCTGAAAATAATAAAGGAATGAGAGTTTTACCTAAATGTATTATAAAAAGAATTTTTGACAATGCGTTGGTCAAAAACTTGAAGTTACGTTTAATTATATTGATTAGATGTTACTTAATAGTGTCCATCAAATTTAAATTTATTCTAATAGTTGTTATGAGATATTAATTTACAAAAATAAATATTTCAACTCTCAATTTTAATGTATTTAACATGTTTTTACTTCCTTAATCGATTATGTGGCTTCATGTGGTAGCCACACAACATCTCATCCATGCATTTTCAACTATTAAAATATAGTAATGACACAACATCTAATTGATGCATCCTCAACATTCAATATATATTCAACACAAAGAGGCACAATTCATTATTTTGCACGCAGAGAACATGATAATGGCAGGCACACATGCAATATGTGAATCTTCAACATACAATAGATTTTGTTCAAGGTTGTATTTGACATACATAAAACAACGCAATGAATTATACCCTAAAGCTATAATTAATTATCGATCTTAGCATAATCAATTATATATACTGAAAAAACATATTATCGATTATGCTATATAAATAATCGTTTATGAAGTATATTCCATTATGTTGGTAGTTGTAATTGATTATGACTTTCAAAAATATGAACTTAATGTGAGTTTGAGTCATATAAACTATGACCACATCAACTCAAAACATTTCAAAATAAACTTAAAATATACATAAGTAAAATAGTTTGGGAACTTACTTGTTTAATGCAACCACAATTTGTTGAACACAACACAACCTTCAAATAAAAGACAAATCATCAGGAACCACTAAAATAAGAGCTCAACAATGAGAACCAAAGTAAATAAATAACAATGGAGGAAAAAAGCAGTGCAAGTGTGCAGCAAATCCACACATTCACGAATTTTTAATACCATGCAACTACTCCATGGTGAAGTTTGTTAGAGATCCCACATCGACTAGAGATTAGAACCTTTCATTGTATATAAGTGGGTGCAAACCTCAACCCTATGAATCGGTTTTATGGGGTTGAGTTAGGCTTAAAGTCCACTTTCTAATATGGTATCAGAGTCATTTCGAATTTATACACAAGCTCAATGGTAAAAAAGGATTCCTATAAAAGTTGGACAAAACAAGAGGTAAATGTCTAAGTGGAACTCTAGCTTTCCCCTTCTTTTTTTCTCACTCACCAATAAAGGAGCTCGAAAAACAACTTTTAAAGCAAATTTGTAATGGCCTTTCTTGCAAAATTAGTGAATACAAACACAAGAACTTTTTTTCCCCGTACCTACACTAAATGCCCTGAAGCAAACACGGTGCTATGTATTAAACTAGCATATTTATTAAAATTAATTTCTTAAACAGTTTTAGATGTAAGTCACCAAGAAAATTATTTAAATTTGGAAATGTTAAGTGTTTTTTTTTTATAATAAGCACGGATTGAATATCCATTTTTTTTTATGATTGTTAGGATTTAAAGTTTTAGGTTTTGCACACATGTGTGATCTGCAGGCCTAGTCTTTTGTGAATTATGATGACTTTAAAAGTAAAAAAAAAAGGAGCAAATCCATGTTATGAGGAACATGGCAACAAGGTATTTTTCCTTTAAAAACGGATCCATACCTAAAAACTTAACGCTATAGCATGGCATTTTTGAAGTTTCCTACGTCTTTCTGTAATCAAACATGTTGACCAAACTATCAGCTTAAATGGTAGTCTCTGTGTTTTCTGAATTTTATGTCTTCCTGAAATCTTATCTTGCATTTCCATTTTCATTATTAATTCTTTTCTAGTTTATCTGTCTACCATTAATAATCTATTATATTAAAATAACACTTAAATAGAATCTCGAGACAAGGTTTTATGGAAAATTGTGTTCTATACTTGGTGGTCGGATTCTTCATAAATGATAAAAAACAACAAAAACCTAACCAATAGATCTAACTCTAGTTACTATCAGAATAAATTATACAACATATAATGTATCCTTGTAGATTAAATTCAAAGTTTTTGTTTTCATTAACTTGGTTTTAGATGGTACTTTAGTTTTATACTCCACTATTCAATAAATAGTTTTACTTATTTGTTAAAAAAAATACAACAAATAAGAATGACATCAAAATAAATAGTTTTCCTAATGACTTTCAAAAGAATGAATAATAAATAATGTAAATATAACCAAACCATCAGAAGTGATAACTAATTTGAGGTAGAAATACTGCAGAAAAATTTAAAAAAGGTTGAATTATATATCCAAATTTATATTTTTTAATTTTTTAATATGATAATTAGAAAAAAAAAAAAAAAAAACAAATTAGGTTGACTATGCCATAGGATCATTCAATTATTGAATTTCACAATGAAAAAAAAATTAAGTTGACTAAGGCATAGAGTGCAGGTGCAGGAGCAGGATTTCCCTATTCAATTATTAAATTGTGGTGCTGAGCATGGTGGCAGCAACTTTTTTAACAAGTTAATACATAATTATTGTGTAATTAAAAGTTGGAATAAGTAAAAAGTTATATGAAAGGAGCAAAATCGCGAGATTCAGTATAAATAATGATGTCAGTGAGGTCATGACTCTCATGCATGCACATCGCCATCTCTAGATTCTCTCTTTCTCTCCTTTTCAAAACCACAATGGCCGTACTTTGGTTCACGCCGTTAACGCTGCTTTTACTACTCTCACTTTCTTCTGCCGTTCACTCGTGTTCGCCGTCCGACCTGGCCGCGCTGCTGGACTTCAAATCCGCTCTCCATGAATCTCACGACGGAATATTCAAATCCTGGACCGGCGCCGACTGTTGTAACAACTGGCGCGGCATCTCCTGCGACCGCAACTCTCGCCGCGTCGCCGAAATCAGCCTCCGCGCCGGTCCTGTTTACACCACGTTCGAGAAGCCATACCGTCCCGAATATATTTCCGGATACATCTCGCCGCAGATTTGCAAGCTCACTTACCTCTCCAGCCTCATCATCACCGACTGGCAGGGAATCTCCGGCGAGATCCCGCCTTGCATCTCCTCCCTCTCCTTCCTCCGCATCATCGACCTCACCGGAAACCGCATATCTGGAACTCTCCCCGCCGACATCGGGAAGCTTCTGCATCTGACTCTGTTAAGCGCCGCCGATAACCTCATCGCCGGCGAAATCCCGGTGACGTTAACGAGATTGACCAGTTTGATGCATCTAGACCTTCGTAACAACAAGATCTCCGGGCCCATCCCACTGAACGTGGGCCAGCTTCAGATGCTGAGTCGGGCCCTTTTAAGTGGAAACCAAATTAGTGGGCCTATCCCGGCCTCAATCTGTCACATATACCGTCTCGTGGATCTTGATCTGTCAAATAACCATTTATCTGGGCCCATCCCTGAAGATTTGGGCCGGATGGCGGTTCTATCGACGTTGAAGTTGGATTCTAACAGGCTTTCTGGAAGCATACCAGCGAGCCTGTTGGGCTCGGGTATTAGCGAGTTGAACTTGAGCCACAACATGTTAGAGGGTACTATACCAGACGCGTTTGGCGGTTCATGCTATTTCACGTTACTGGACTTATCGTATAATAACCTGAAAGGTCCAATACCCAAATCCATGTCTTCTGCTTCGTACATCGGATACGTGGACTTTAGCCACAACCACCTCTGCGGCCCGATTCCAAGTGCTTACGGCAACACCGACGCCTCCTCATTTGCTTACAACGATTGCCTTTGTGGAAAGCCACTCAAAGCTTGCTAATTATTGCTCTGTCAACTTCCCACACTGATTCATCTCATTCACACTTTTCTAATCATCAATCTCGTATGAATTCTTAACCATCTCACTTTATTTCGTTTTGTAAAATAAAGTAGAAGGCTATGTTTAAAATCTCCATGAATTTGAATTGAACCAATGCTATGGTTTTTTGATTGAAAATGTGGATGATGTGATTTGGGGAATTGAACGTTTTTTGTTATGCTGTGTGGTTGACCAACATCTTGCATCATAACTACGATTGTAAGAGTAAAGTATATTGTTTGTAGTTTATTAGAAAATGAGTGAAGTAGAGTCATTAATTGTGAAGAATGTAATGCAGTTGAGTTTAAATGCATGTTGCCAAAAATTAATTTGGAGAAGGGACGGCATACAGACACTGCACGTGAAGTAGCACTCACAACATGAATCACTGAATTTAGCTGTTTAGCACTCACATATTACATTTATATTCTAAATAGATTGATGTTATTTCTTATCAACCATAGTTAAAATTTTCATAACAACTTTGGGAAGATTGCTTTTCAATTGATTACTTATATTGTGATGAATATTTTGTTGTTATTATTGTAAACTAATCTTATTTCTAGTTATTAGCAGTTAAATTTTTTCAACTATCTTAGAGAAACAACTTTTGATACATGTGAATTAAGTTTTTTTATTAGTTATTTTTTTCTGCAAATTTCCTCATCAGAAACTAATGTTATTCTTTATTAATTTTTTTCTAACGTCTTAATTTTCAGCTAACATTAACTAAAATTGTTTTTGTCAAGAGAATTTTTCAATTGACATACATAAAAAAGTTAGTAAGATAAATTTCAGTTAACAATTAAAAATAACGACCAATCATTGTCACCTTAAATAGTTATTATTCATATTAACTAAAAACAATTTCAGTTAACACTAATTAAAAGATCACTTTGTTAACATATTTTAACAAAAAAAATTAACTATAATATATTAAAAAAATTATCAATATTGATACTCTTCAATTGTTAACAATTGTTTAATATTAACTATTTATATTTTTTAAATAGTAATTAAAACATTGCAATTAAAATTTAATAAATTTGAATTACATTAACAAAAGTAAAAAATAAGATAAATTCAAATTTAATGTATTTAATTTTCTTATAAAATGTAAACATATCCAAACCGAACTTAAAGAATTTGGCTAACTTACCTAATCATTATACAAACAAACCTATTCCGAGTAATGAGATACTTATGTTATCTAGAACGAACAGAAAGAGGGTAAATTTCCTATCTGACACCATTTACATTTTTATTTCTCCATCTAACACTCTTTTGTTTTTATTTTCCTATCTAACACTTTTTTGTTTTTCTTTTCCTATCTAGCACCCTTTTGTTTTTATTTTCTTATCTAACACTCTTTTACTTTTTATTTTCCTATCTAACACCATTTCAAAAATAAATAAATAAATAATATTTTTTTTATAATTTTAATTTTGAATGCATTAAAAAAAAATATTTTTAATGTTTAAAATAGTTAGGAATATAATTAATGAATAAAGAAATGAGTTTTTACAAAATAAAAATATTTTTTTCTTAAGAAGGAAGAAAATAAAAAATTAAACTCTCAACAACATAAAAGTTGAATCTATAAACATAAATTAATATTTTTTTTATTATTATTGATGTAATCATATTAATTTCAAGTAAAAAATACATAACCTAATTATAGAAAAACCAAGTTGAATAAGGACTGATATAGACATAAGAGAACAACATGATCTAACAAAAAAATGTTCATATTGTAAAACACCAGATACACATAAAGAACTTGTCCCAACATTACTGGATTGTGCACTTCTCGTCATTAATTATGTTTCATTTCGCACAAACTATTTAATGTACTATTGAAGAAAATATTAAATGAATGATCATCTTTCATTTATTTTCCTTTTTATGATCAACATATACTTATTTAGTATCGTCTTATACCTCTTATATTTATCTTATTTGGATTTTTTATTATATCTTTTATCTTTATCTTATTTTGTTTTACCTTTATTTTATTTCTTTTAGGATTTTAGTTATTATTTTTTTTTCTGTCATTCTTTATTTATTTCTGTTTTTTGTTTTTATTTTATTGTTGCTGTTTTTATTTTCTAGACTTATTTATTTTTGCATTTTTCTTCTTCTCATTTTTAAGCATTAAGTGTGACATTTGTATTATTTTTTTTAGGATTTTGCATGGTAGACACTTCAATATTATTTGTGTGTCTACTATTAATTAATACTAATTGACTTTGATTTTTTTTATAATTATGTCCTGTATTTTTTACAGGAAATTAACATGATTACATCATCAATAATAATAAATATAAATACTAATTTATGTTTATAGATTCATCTTTTATGTTGTTGTAGGATTTAATTTTTTATTTTCTTCATTCTTAAAAAAATAATTTTAAACTAAACATTTTAAATTTATTACTTTTTTATTTTTATTTTGTAAAAACTCATTTATTTATTCATTAATTATATTTCTAACTATTTTAAACATTAAAAATATTTATTTTTTAATGCAT
>Ga0123342_1006859_pt1 | contig 15492 bp, 11 predicted proteins | sample Turbeawhitnodule_FD_89960 | JGI IMG/M metagenome (GOLD analysis project Ga0123342, IMG submission 89960) | Root nodule microbial communities of legume samples collected from Mexico - Turtle bean Mexico white nodule | ecosystem: Host-associated > Plants > Roots > Nodule | place: Mexico: Nepantla... | reverse complement strand
GTTGATGCACAAAATTCATTAATTCTTCCATACTTACACCTTCATTCATAAAACATAAATTTTCATTTTATTATAATTTCCATAAATTCACATATGCAAAACAAAAATAGCATAAGATTTTGTGATTGACAACTTGACTTCCGGATTGTATAATTCATAAGTCAAATTTTAACAGCATAATGAATTCCGGATTACGTAATCCATAAGTCATTTCAGGTGACTTCCGGATTGTGTTATCCATAAGTCAAAATTTTCACAGCAAAATGACTACCGGATTATGTAATTCGTAAGTCATGTTTGATGTTCCAAATTGTGTAATGCGTAATTGAAATTCATATAGCAAAATGAGTACCGGACTACGTAATATGCAAGACATATTGAAAGTTCTAAAATCACTTCCGGATTGCGTAATCCATAGTTCATTTGGTACCGGATTACACAATCCGGAAATATGACTTTGGCAGGTTCCGGATCCCGTATGCACAAAAGTTATCTAATCCGAAACGCTTTACTTAAGCACCGGATTATGTGATCCGTGGATCCACCAGATTAACTAATGCAGAAATATTTATTTAAGGCAGAAGAATGAGAATGAGAATGAGAATGTACCTCACCAACGGTGTCAATGCCAACACCACCTACCACCGCTGCTACCTACCACCGTGCACCAGCTCAACCACCTTCAGCACCACCTCCAACACCACTTCAAGGACCACCTCCACTCAAGCTCCAGATGCACCCCATCACACGAAGTAACTTCCTTTCTCATTTTTATCTTTTTACTGAAGGATAATTTTGATATTTTTAAACTTTATGGAGGTGCCTGAAGAAATCATGGAGGTGCAGGAAGAAGCTGTCTATAAAATTTGTCCAAAAACTTTTTTTAGTATGTACCCTAGGTGAGGTGATACGAGTGAGTGGTAAAAAAATAGAGAGTAAAGAAGAAGTATTTCAAAAGTTTTTCTATTAATTGAAAAAGACTGTTTTATAAGTAAGAATTTTTTTTTTCTTCAATAAACACTTTTGTCTCATTAATGCTTTGTTTAAATGAAGGTGGAGTGAAAAAAAAATGAAAGGAGAAAAAAAATGGAGAATTAGGTTGTTTGGAGGTAGGAAAACTGAGTTGAGAGTAAGTAAATTTGAGTATAAAATTTGTAGATGATACAACTGAAATGTAAAATATTTTAATTGTATAATTAATTAATTTATTAATTTTTTTTTAAATTGTGAAAGATTTGAATTAAAAAAAATGAATGTTTATATATTAAGGTTTGTATATATTTGTATATTTGTGTTTGAAATTTGTAATTGAAAAAATATAATTATTTTTTTAGAACTAATAATATGATGTAAAGGATATGATTGTATTATTAATTGATTTACTAAAAATACTTCTGACTTAAAATTTTGCAAGATTTGATTTAAAATAAAGAAGAATTTTTATAATTAAAATTTATATATTTGTGTTTGAAATTTGTAATTAAAGAAGAAAAATCACATTTAAATATTTTGAAGCGATATTACTCGGTAAATGGAATAATATTCGGAAGCATAATTTATACACCGTATTGTGAAAAAATAAAATTGGTAATAGACCTGCATGAAACATCTTAATTCAAGTGTAAATGAGATAAGTATGAGAAAAAAACATGAAAATAAAATAGCACCACAAATATACCTACCAAATATTCTAATACTTTTTTCTAATGTTTGAATTTGTTAAAAAATGTAAACAAATATTTGTACCAAATGATAAAAAAATGAATTAAATCCATGCATATAAAATTCCTAATACTAATCTCAACCCATTACAAAATTTTCACCTTATTTAATATAAACAATAAACTATAATCGATAATCCACTATCACATAATATTAAGAATCATAGGCTAATTGATTACATAGATAACCTCAATTGATTAAATACAATACTCTAATTGATTGAGATTGAGGCATGAACTCATTTCTAATTGATTATAATACATTCATTTTCACTTCTTCAAATATTTGTAGCGAGCCACATTCATCCTTGTTTCACCTTTCATACAACCAACAAATCATACAACCCCACATTCTATACAATATTTACTTAAAACTAAAAATGTACAACATGATTAATAATCATGGTGTTCAACATATAATAATATTATTAAAATTAGGAATATGTTTCACTTAATAAATACAATAATTACTACTATATTATATATAATAATGATAATAATAATAATAATAATTAAAATACCACCTTAATATTTATATTTACCTATCCGCAAACATTTACACGTGTACGTTGGACATGGATTGGTGTAATCATTCAAATAGTTATAATAAATATATAATAACCATTAATTACATTTCATATATATTTAATGTTAGTGAATATAATATATGATGACATTCATTGCATTTACTAAATTTAATAAATTTTGTATATTTAATAAATATAATATTTAATATGTATTAATGAATATAACTAAAACTATATAATAGATAAAATCATTATATATATATATATAGTATGCTAATTAAATTAATTAAATATACTAATTTAATATACATGATTAGAAATTTCAAGCTGTATATATAATAACATAAAGATATGATAATCCAATGTGACCACCTATAAAAATAAATAAATAAATAATAAGATAAAATATAAATTATATATTAAATAAATTTTTTTATTAAAAGGGCATCTAATTTTTAATTTTTTTTAATTTAATTTTTTTTACAAATTATAAGTATCATTTTTAACTATTCTCGAACAAGGTTGGAACCAAGAGAACTATTATCTTCTGTTTATCGATCGACCTACCTCTTCTCATTTTCTCTAGAAATGATCACCTTGTCCTTCTTGCACTTCTCCACTCATCGTCTTCATGAACTGCACTCTCAGATAGTACTTGCAAAAGACATTCCGACGCTCAAGTGAGAATTTGGTGTTCGGAACTCGGTGCTATTAGTACTGGATGACGACGTACCTGATTCTTATAATTTGTGCCTATTTATATGATTATCATAGGTCCTTTTTTATTGGGTCAGATTAGGAATTTTGATCACGATTAAGAGTGTATCACCTAGTGCTTGATCACTGATTAGTCTCGTTAATCCTCTGTTTGGGCGTAATCGTTTTGGTTGTGCGATCGGTCTTGACCGGGTGCCGGACCTGCAGGTGTTGTACGGGCTTGACTGGTACACTTGTCCCCCAAACTCAATGAGCTCAAATCCAAAGAGTCTTTGTGACAGTTGCGCTTTCCGAGGTGAGATGTGACGGTAGTGGCACTGAACACATGACTTGATGAGTAATGATTTCTTGGGTTTTTGGACGTCGAGGAAGATCCAGCGGTTGAGGTGAGAGAAACTTTTACTATTCCTCTCTCCTCTGAGGCTATAAATAGTGGTCTCCCACTGTTCTGTTTCGCTGCTTGTTTGTTGCGACTCCCGAAACCTAATCACTTTGGCAAGGTGTTTTCCATACATTTCGAGAGGTTAGTCATGTCTTCCCCTCTCTCTTCGTCTTATACTTCGTCTTCCTCTTCTTCTGGTTCCTCCACGTCCGAACCTATGTCAGTCAGGGAAATTCAAATGTTGCCTCCCGTGGAGGCTTCGGTAAGGGTCAATGATCCAGAAGGCGCCGTCGACCGGTCAGACCTTGTCAAAGAGTCATTCCGTCGTTCGGTATTTGATTGGGTTGATCCCAAGGTGACCAGATTCACCTCTGTGTTTAGGGATTCATCATATATTTCTACTTTTGTAGATAAGTATAATATTTTAAAGCCGTATGCTAATAATGGCATTTTGGAAATCGATTATTTTCATCCAGCCAATACCATCTATATTGGTCGGTCTCCTTCAGAAACCCTTTTTTTCTTTGTTTACTCTTGCCTTTTCTCAAATTTACACGTAGTGCTTCCCTTTGATGACTTCATCAAGGGTGTCCTTTGGGCACTTAACATTTCTCCCTCCCAACCTCACCTAACACTTGAGCCTCTCTTCAAACCTTTCGGCTCATAAACGACATGTTTCGTCTTTCTCCGCCTCCATCTCCTCTCGGAGGTTCCTCCCTTCTCGACCAATGCTCGAATTGACGATCATTTTCGTTGGATCGACGAGGGTTGTAATCCCTTCATTCAGTTGCTTTCTCTCTTCTCGAAGGAGAACGCTTTGTATTCCTATTTCCCCTTTGAACGCACTGGCGGAGATGTCCGACTTGGATCAGTTCTTCAATCTTGTCTTTCAGTGCTTGACATTCCTCGGTAGTATGCCCGTTGTTTCGATGGTAGTTGCACTTTTGTGACCGATCGACATTATGGGGACTCATGGCCCTTCTCGGTGTTAGAATGAGGTCGACACTCAGGGCTTCGTCTAGAAGCCTTCCCCTATCAGTATTCAAAGGGGTATACCTCATAAATCGGGGAGCTTGGGTTTCTCTGTGCTTATCTCCTCGACGAATGGCAAGTCGGCTTGATTGCTCTTTCTCTTTCTCCTTCCCCTTATCATTGCTAACTTCAAACCTTGCTTGACTTCTATACTCTCTCAGCTCTTTGAGTTGAATGTACTTGGCCACTCTCTGCTTGAGCTCGTCCAAATTTTTCGTCGACTTCTTGCATAGGTTGTCAGCAAATGATCTCGGTCGAAGCGTCGTGACAATGTGGTGTCTTCGGGATATGTCCAAGGTGCCAAATGTGGGAAACTATTTATTCAAGTAGGACTCGCCTTCAGCTTCTTAGGTATGAGTGAGCTTCGGTTCCTTGATAGTCTTAATGTCAGTGGGTGTCATAAGAGACTTCCATGCGGGATTGCTCGTCCGCCAGATGGACCTCTCGCTGCCAACTTTCTCTTCATCTCTTCATTTTCCCTCAAGCAAGAATCTCCTCCTTATTCTTTTTCTTCATCTCAGACATCTCCATTTGCAGAGATATCAACAACGTCATCTTCTCAGCCTCTGACATCCTCTCGTTCACCATGTTTCTAGTTGACACCATTACCTTCTTCCTTCTTCAAATTCTCTCGGCGCCAATTGTTCTCGAACAGGGTTGGAACCAAAAGAACTATTGTCTTCCTTCTCGGTCGGTCGATCAGTTTACCACTTCTCCTTTTCTCTAGAAACGGTCGCCTTGTCCTTCTTGGACTTCTCCACTCCTCGTCTTCGTGAAATCCACTCTCGGATGGTACTTGCAAAAGGCACTCTGACGCTCAAGTGAGAATTCGGTGTTCGACACTCAGTGCTATTAGTACTAGATGATGACGTATCTGATTCCTAGAATTTGTGTCTATTTATATGATTATCATGGGTCATTTGTTATTGGGTCAGATTAGGAATTTGGATCATGATTAAGAGTGTATTACCTAGTGCTTGATCATTAATTAGTCTCGTTAATATTCTATTTGGGCGTAATGGTTTTGGTCGTGTCAGTCGATCTTGACCCGGTACCGGACCTCCAGGTGTCGTACGGGCCCGACCGGTACATTAACTAAATTATAGAAAATTATTTTTGAAAAACTGTTTTCTATATTATGAAATTTATATAATATTTTTTAATTATAATTAATATCTTAAAATATTTATATAATAACTATTTAAGTTTAATATTCTAATAAATATTATAACTTAAGTTTATGTGTGATAATAATTATAAATATAAATACATATTTATATAAATATGAATACATTATGATAAATAAAAAACATTTTTTATTAGAACAAATTAATACATAAGAGTATTTAAGAGATATTCAAACATTTTTACAAAAAGCTACCCGGAGTACTCTTACTAAACTTTTTCCAACTTCAAACACACACCATATGGATCCACATGATCCAAAAAGTTCAATAGTCACATCGGTTTCATAACATATTTAACATAAACCATACATAAACATTAGCCAAAGTTATACAAAAAAAAAAAAGATCCTCTAAACTAGAAAAAAATGAAATCAACAAATTAAGAAGATGTATTCTACATTCTTGTACCACCATAATCCGCTCTGATTTACTGCTCAACTTCTACTAGTTTTCTGTATACTTAAAATTCTCTAATGTCATCCTCCATTTGTTATCTCAAAGGTCCTATTGCAGCGTCCATAACCACTTAGATCACTGTTATTCCTCTTTTTTCGCAAAACATTAAGCATACACCTTTCCTAGTCATTTAGTACTAAAAAAAGAGATAACAAAGTAGCTAAAGCAACACTATAGGTCAAGGGGATCATAGCAGAGCATTAGTACCACTTAAAACAAAGTGCACATTTAAATCCGGTTGCATGTAAAGTAAATTTCAACATTCAAAGTGCATGTTGGATCAACCCAAAACTTTTATTTTCTTAAACCAGTTTAGCATAGATTCATAACACATCGCTCAATGCATAAAAACCTATATTTATTTACCTACATGTGTTTCTACTTCCTCCATAGTGTTCAAATCGCAACCTATCATTTCCCTGCCAATCATTTAGTTGTTTCGCCAATTCAAGACATCAAACACACATACAAATAACCGTCTTTGTCTTTCAGATACAAAAGATCCTCTTCATGGTTCTACTTCTAATATTGATCTTTCTAGTTTTTTCATTTCAGGACCAACAATTGTTACTCTGGCTACCACAAGGTCATACTTACTTGGAACATCCAAACCTCTTTCTAAATTATTTATACGCATCCAATCAGTACAACAAATAGAGACGTCCTTGTATGAGTTGTTGTTAAGATTTTGTAAGCTTCATTTCCTGCATATGTACACACATAACTTTTTCCCTGCCTTTGGTAGTCGTTTTGCTTAAAAAGTGTGATAACATGTGAATTAAACTCATCAGAACCCACATAGAACAAAAAACATAGCTCTGATTTAAACACAGTAGAACTCATAAAAACAAAGTCAACTCTTCATAAAGTTCACATACTTAATACAGTCTAAGTATACCATGTAAATTGCAATTAGGTGATTGATTTAAGACATTCAATTGGGCACAACATCCAATCAAATAAATAAGCTATGAAAGCAAGTATTTTATTTTTCAACCATAGCCAAGCCTTTAGTGTGCCATATGGAACACTTCATCCTGATTTAACCTTTGTTCCTTGAACACGATTATGTTTCTGAAGTCCCAGATGCTCCAAATAATTCCTACATATACCCCCTTCCAAGCTAGATTTTTGTATTATTCAAATTTTGTAAATAGAATTGCTGAAAATGATACCAAGTGTTATTATAATCGACTACTCGTATTCCCACTCATTTACAACTTGTGTTCTAGACAACTTTGGATACTAGACATTTTAGAAAAAGGTGTCGGGCATATTCTTCAAAATGTAGGCAGAAAGGACATAAAACTGAGGTGAGACCCACCCCTCCTAGTTAAATTCAGTGTAGTTGGTATTTTGTCCAATAAAACTCCACAAAAGAAAATGAACATTAAAGAGTATCTTTACCTTCCAGAAAATCTTAAAGAATAAAATTTCCCCTAACATAATTCTTGTGTAGGATGTTATAAGCTAATCTTACACTAAAATTTCCATCATTTTCTCCTCAGAATCTCCATCTATCTAACATGTGTATGTGCATTTCCTTAAAACACTAAGTAATAAAAAAGAACATGATATATATTACTATATAAGTTAACCTTAACAAAATTATACAAAAGTATATTTTATTATATAGTTACTATTCTCATTACATTGTGAATAAATCATATAAATTTTATAAAAGTAATGTGTTGGAGATCCCACATCGACTAGAGATTAGAGTCTTTCATTGTATATAAGTGGATGCAAACATCAACCCTATGAGCCGGTTTTATGGGGTTGAGTTAGGCTTAAAGTCTACTTCGTAATATAATGTTATAATTTAAATACTTTTTAAAGAATATTTAAATAATGATAATATTTAATATTTTAATTATCATTGTAATTTAAACTTATGTTTCAATTACATAAATGTATTTGAGAGAAAGAGAGAAATGGGTACATAGAGGAAAAAAACTTATTGGAATTAGTTTATTCTAATCCATCTCTTCTTGAATTAAGATATATTTTACAACCAATAAGTAATAAAATAACACTATCATATTATGTTAAACAAATAACATGTTATAGATAGGATAATTAGTATATCCTACTCATTAAAACGACTCGAAGAGTACATATTAAATATAATAACTTATAAAGACTTAAATAAAAAGCTTATTTTAGTTCTGTGAATTTATTTATAAGAAATCTTAAATAAAAAGTATTTTTTTATACATAAATTATAATTTTATTTATCTGTAAAAACTCGCAATATCTTTCTAATCTTTTTTAATTTTCTAAATATTTTTAGTATATATTGCTAGTTATTTTCTTAACATATATTGCTAGTTAAGAGATGATTGTGTCTTCAACTATTTTTTTGGTGAAATTTTGATTTAGAGTAAGTTTTATTTTACATTAAATATTTTTTTTTAACATATAAGTATCTTAAGGTTTCACAAGTGCATTTAGATGAAGAATTATTATTTCAGTTAGTATTTTTTAATAAATGTTTTGGTTATTTATGTAAAATCCCAGAAAAATAATTCCATAATGGTTACAATAGTCTGATTCACAATCATTTATAACACAAAATTGGAAAATAACAATGTTTATATATATATATATGTGGTTTGTCTATAAAAGAAAAAAAAAGGAAAACAATAACCAAGCCTTACTCTTACATGCTTTCAATCACGTCTCCAGATGCAATTCTAAGATCTACAATTGAGTCTACTTATGTACCTAATAAATTCATGACAAGTTATCATATAGAGAACGATCAATAGAAGGTAAGCTACCAAAATGAACTATAAGAAATCCATAAATTATAAGTTTATGTAATTTAACACTAAGCCACATAATCTTTTAGTTTTTCTCATCATATGAAAAACACATAGATGCATATCACACCTCGATCCACATAACAAGGATATTCATCAAATAATATTATAGACTCCTTCCAAAATACTCGTATTAAGCATTCTCTACCAGAAATTTAGCCTTTAACTTATTATAGCACCTTAGATATGCAACATTGACTATATGAATTAGGGTGAGATTAAAGTATCCCTTGCCTAAACCTCAACAAGTGTTCTGATTCACTCCCTCAGACTCCAACATGTGATTTAATGATACAATAAAACCATTAAACTTCTTACCACTAAATATCTTAGTCTATGAGACTTAATAAAGTCAATGAAACTAGGGAATATTTGTTACAACATATATCTTTGCTTAATACCCACAAATAATCATGGTTCACATATCATCCCAAATTTGTGACTTCAAAATCACACCTCATACATAAGTATATCATTTCATGTGTGTGTGTATACATACACAGAATTAAAGAAACAATCAACCTAGCAAATAAGCACAAAATTTATGCATAAAACACAAGTATATACAACAAATGTAATCATTCAGACCAAATAAAGATCACTCAGATAGGGATGTCAAACAATATTTTCACTTGAACAAAAATAGTTATGCTAAGCATGGGTATCAAATGAAGCACTCAATAGAGTGACTTAGATGATACTTCACTTAAGCACATATGAGATGATACTCTCACTTAAGCAATTTAGACAAAATCTTCAATATTAACACCTTGATACTTAAACATAACTATCTCCTCACATTATCGAAATATTCTCCTATTTAAGATCACTAAACTCTTTCTTTCAAGTTGAGAGTTGATCTTACATACGCCTCGAGAATCGATTGAGGTTTAGATTTAGATATATAAGGAGAAACCCTAGTTCCACAAATTAAACAAAGGTTTTGGACTTAACATAACATGGAAAATGTTAGACACACATGCAACTAATGTTTCTCAAGACTCTGCATACTTAATAGGAACAATAGAGACATATACAAAGGACGTTATTTGGTTTTACATGCAACTGGATAATGTTAGGCACAAATGCAACTGATTTCCTTCAGATTTCCTCAGGTTACTGAAAAATATCATATGCAAATGCAACTGGTGTTCTTTAGTTTCTCTTGAAGAACTTTACTCTTACATGCAACTCAAGGTACTTCAATATTTACATGCAAAGAAATGTCATGCTATGAGGATATTTACAAACAAAAGATTGTATTTTGATCTTGCTAACTAAAGTTTAATTAAAATAGCTTTCCATACTCGAACTTTTCTTCTCTACGAAAAAACTTTTTGTTCATGTGAGAAGTTGTTCAAAGCTTCGTCTAAAAGTCTCTTTGCTGAAAATGTTACCTGACCCTTCAACTACAATGAGGATTGATTAGATTATGAAAGAGAGAAAAATTTACATGAAAAGAGAGAGGACAAAAAAAATCTCAAAGAGAAAAAAGAAAAAGAAAATGCTTGCATGCAAGTGGCAGAATGAAAGAGAAACAAGATCTTACAATTTAGGTAAAAAATTTCTTTTAAGTTTCGGAGATTCTATACAATCTTAACAGTGTTTTTCTATATTGGAAGTAATTATTTCTTGGGTTACCCAATTATTAGGTAAGGAAAGCTGAAATATGACTCTAAAAATATTTATATTTAATTCTTGATATTTTTTAAATCTTTATTTACTTTTTGAGTATGTTGAGATTGGATTAAAATTGCAAAAGTGAACCATAATGTTGTTTGTGTGATTTTGGTGTTCTATAATCATATTTTGATTCACAAACCAAACTTGTTGGTATTACAAAAGGAGGGGAAATTTAAGGTTTAGAACATGTTCAAATGAATATGAGTAGTTTAATAAAATTGAAAAATTAGTTTGTTATTTAAATATTCTTGTTGTTTTGCATATAGTGTTGAAGCTTTGATTCATCACTAGTGATACTTAATTAGTAATATTATAGATATAAAAAATTATCACTCAAGCACATCCATTTAGTCACTATATAATGATCACGTTTTGGCTAAGTTATGACTTAAAATTTAAATAATATATATATATATATATATATATATATATATATATATCACATCAATTTTCTCTGATTTATAAGATAGATATTATACTTTAGTCATAATTTTTTTTATTATGTTATAGGAACTTGTAATTTTTCTTATTGAGATAAATATTATTTATTGTGGTACTTTTTATAGGTTATAAAATTAATAAACTTGATTACATTTATACAGGTAAAAAAATAAAAATATAAAAAATAATTACAAAATATAAAGAGTAATACTAAAAAAACAAACCGCTATAAATAAAATTTCCATAGATTATCATAGTAATTTTTTATAAGTTTTAAAATTAGTAAAATTAATTATATTTGTATACAGGTAAAACGATTAAAAAAAAGTGTAGAAAAAACAATTACAAAACATAAAAAAGTAAAACTGGAAGAAAATGTGTAGTACACAAATTACAAATATAGAATCCTTTATTATATTTATGTAATTTTTGAAATAGTTTTGATACATTTTAAGTCGACTTTGGTTAATTTAAATGATATTCCTTTATTTTGTTTATAAAAAAAACAACTATATTTGTTCCCAGTGAGCAGTATGAATTTAGGGCTGACAAACGGAGATTTACTCAGTCTGCTATCGATAAAACTAAGCTGAATATGTATAGTCTGTTTTTATTGGAGTGGATCTACTATGTTGGCTATGTCATGTCATAACCATCATAAATCATACATTCCTAATTGTGTGTGTGTGTTTTTTTTAATTTCTGTATGAGTTGAATGTCTTTTTATTTAATATATTTTTTAATTGTAAGTGTAGTATAACTTCAACTATATATATTTGTATTATTTTATACTAGAGTCCTACAAGTCATGTAGACTTTATTTTTAAATTATTTTTCAGAAAAAATTGAAATGAATTAATTGGAACATTTGAGAGATATTTTAACCTTTTTATTTAAATTTAATTTCAAATTTAATTAAGGGTGTTATACAACTTTTTCTTTAACGAAATTAGAAAAATTATATTGGTGGGATATGACTTCCACATGGAGTATTTTTCGACCTAAAGTCATATTCATGAGTATAACTTCCACTTTAAAGTTATCTATATAATGTACAATTACCATTTTGGTAAAAATAATTTACCAAAAATCATAATTTATGAAAAAAATTGCTCTTGCAAAAACCTTGAAAGTCTAAAGTAGACTTTTTTAATGTGTTTGATGATCAATAAATATTTATTGTCTTAATAGTATAATTGTAATGTCTCAATAATACATCTAACTATTACAATACAAGTTTTACATGTATACAAGCTTAGAGTTTTTCAAAATATTCTTAATACATTATTATGACTTATAGAAATACAAATATTTACAATCCATAGCTCAAAACAAAACTCTAAAGTCTTTTAGGCTTTCCAGTACTTGTATGATCATTTGTTCGTGTACATAGTACAACCATCGCAATTCACACCACAACAAGAAAAGTAAGGCTAAGTTAGTAAAAATAAAATTTTATAATATACATAATTCAATCAAAAGAGCAAATCAAATTACATGAATCAAATTTTCAATTATTCAATCTTCTTCAAATCCCAACATAAAACAATCACATAGACTCCATATGCATCTACACATCCAGGATATTCAACAAACAGAATAAGAATTCACGCCTTTTGGAAGATTCGTATTAAGTAAGTCACACCAAAGATTAACACCTAATCTAATACCCCAAGACTTAGATTACCAATGAATCCAAGAGAAATGATCAAGGTAAGTTCAATATAACCTAAGTCGTGCATCTCATGTCACGGTGTGCATGAACTCCCCATCAACTTCTCACCACCTGATATATTAGTCTATGTGGCTTAGACCATTAGTAAAGCTAGGAGATCCCTGTTACCACATAGGTATCAATACTTAATACGCAAACAAACATCAGTTCATACATTATCTCAAATGTATGACTTCAATTCAATACAATTTTCATCATACAATATCTTTCAAAACACAATCCACAACATTCAAAAGCCTATTTAACTTGAAAAAAAACAACACTTAAATACTAAACCATCAAAATTTAATGTTTCTAAAAGTTTAAACAATATATGTACAAACAACACAATTATAAGGGTTGCACTTTGTTTATGAGTTTTTGTTTTAAGTAGAATATGGTGATAAACCCAATGAAGATTCCCACTAGACACGAACTTAACCAAATGGTTAACTAAATGTGAAGGTTCACTTTTAGAGGACAAAGAGAAAACACAATTATATGATGTTGATGATAAATAGGTACGAAATTAAATAGCATATAAGGGAAAGAAAGAAGATGAAAACTGAATAGAAAAAGATGAACACAAAAATATAAAGGAATGCAAAAATAAAAAAAGATGAAAGGAAAGAGAAGCTTAGGATGATGAAGGTGTGGTCACGTCACTTGGAGGAGAGGAGACTCTAAGATGAGTGGTGAAAAGTCGTCACTTGAAGTGTAGAACACTGAAGATAAGACCCAAATTTTAGGAGACTTAGCTCACTAAACACTCTGACAGAGTTCCTTTTTTATTCAAAATTCAAACAACCTTACTTTTCTTACATTTTCCTTTCAAATCTAATTACTCAAATCTTCTTCCTAATCCAAACAAACCATAAATGAGTAAACATCATCTCACCACTTAAGAGATAATAACTAGATTGAAGTAAGATACTATTTGAGAATACTTTATACTTACTTAAACCACTTTGTTGTTGTGATTGTTTGACTTTTTAAATGTCTCAAATTATTTAATTATATTTTTTATTGATAAAAAAAAACATGTTATATTTTATGATAGAAAAATATTTTTATTTAATAATGAAGTGAAGTATTCTATCACCAATATTTTGTAACTCGTGAATTTGTGACAATATTGTGTTGCATCACTAATATATTTGTGATGTATTTATTTCATTACGACTAATTTTTCTTTTGTAGTTATTATAAGAATGTCAATTTTTTTTATAATACTACAAAAATTTAGAGTTGTTAAATATATAAAATATATTAAAATTAAAATTTATTTTATTTATATACAAATTTTTATATATGAAAAAGAATTGGAGGACCGAAGTCTCGTCATATAACTTTAAGCTCCTCTACTGTTTATTAAAAATACCCTATTCTTTAATTACTTCTGGTTTTTTATAATATTTACTCTTTTTGTTTACTTTTTCTTTTTGACGTGTAAGAGATTTTTTTCCAAATTGGTTGTCGCTATTATAAAAAATCAATAATGCATTAAATACTTTTTCCGTGAACTGTTCTTAATTAATGCTCCACACGTTAAAATGAGTAGTTAATTAGAGAGATAAAATGGTATACTTTTTTTCCGCTCTTTAATGAACGTTTAAAGCTTTTTTAATTACTAGTTAAGAAAATTAATAAATATCACTTCTAAAAGCAATTTAACTAAAGCAATCTCATTTTCTCAATAAATGCATCGTATTTATTGAGACAAAGTAATTAATTTGAAGATAAACTAGAAATAAAAAAAATAATCAGCATTTCATTTAAAAATTGAGAATATCAATTCAAACTTCACTCGTTTTGGAATGGAGGGGCATCAAAAGCTTATATAATGTGTCTATAATAAAAATATTAATTGATATTCAAAATTTTAAATATAGTCCAATGGAGATCTCATATAAACTAGAGATAAAGATATTTTAAAGTATATGAGAGTACAAACCTTACTTTATAAGTCAATTTTATAAGGTTGAGTTATGATTAAAGTTTACTCCTTACACTACAAGAAAATTATTAAATAACAACCAAATATAGAGACAAAAAGTAATTAGTCACTATATTAACTAAATTATATATTATTTTAGAGACTAAAAAATTATTGACATTAAAGTGATTTCTATTATTAATAAAAATTTATAAAATGGTTCCTAAATTGATATTTATATTAGCTAATAATATCTTAGATTCTAAATTAGTCTTTAAAAGACTAATAGAGATTAATTTAAAATATAAAGTAGTTAGTAGTTAAAACCTTAATAGTTAATGGTTAGATACCAATTTATAAACTATTTTATATTATTAATAGAAACTATTTTATATACCAATAATTTTTAGTTTATAAAATGATATATAATTTAGTTAATATGATAACTAATTATTTTGGTATCTAAAATTAGTTTCTATTAGTGATTTTCTTATAGTGTTAAAGATGGTATAAGTACATTTGATAGGATGTAATTTTACTTTATAAGTTGATTTTATAAGGTTGAATTAGACTTAAAGTTCATTTATTAAAAGAGTCTAAAAAACGTTTTTACTCTTTCCTTATTCTTTATTTATTTCAACTTCAGAAAAAAAATGTTTTTTTAATCTATTTCTTTAAAATTTCAATAACATATTTATTATTACTTATCTTCTTGTTTTTTCTTTTATCAACCTTATCTTCTTGTACATTCAACCTTTTCTTCTTTCAGAAAAAAAAAAAAAAAAAAAAAAAAGGATTTTTTGAACTTAAAAAAAATAATATATAAATAAGTTTATTATATAATTTATTGTATAGTTTTTTTTAATTTGTG
>Ga0123342_1006858_pt1 | contig 15497 bp, 10 predicted proteins | sample Turbeawhitnodule_FD_89960 | JGI IMG/M metagenome (GOLD analysis project Ga0123342, IMG submission 89960) | Root nodule microbial communities of legume samples collected from Mexico - Turtle bean Mexico white nodule | ecosystem: Host-associated > Plants > Roots > Nodule | place: Mexico: Nepantla... | reverse complement strand
CAGGCCACGTTTGGAGAAGCAAGAGAAGGTTCTGAGGGTGATTCTGCAGAAGACGCAGTCGCGTAGACAGGGCAGAGAGTGCTACGGAGCGATTCCTCCACGTTCGAGTTGCCGGCAGGATCACCCGTCAATCCAACGGTCCACAGGCAGAACAAAGCGGGCTAGCCTGCCAATCCGCCATTCTTTATTTTTGGCACTTATAAAAAGGAATCTTATGCTTTTGAAATTAAAATTGGTGGTAACAATGTTTAATATAGAAATTTATTTAGATTATTTTTTATACATAATTTGATCAATTGAAGTATTGTTGATATTTACGGTATTTTGTTAGACATTAAACCTTCTTTGATTAGAATATTAAAGTTTGATTCAATTTTATTGCTATTCCTTACATTTTTATTGTCCAAAAAGTGATATCAATGAATTCAACCAAATAAATATATCCAAAACGTAAAAAGAAATAAAAGAATTTTTATTTTTATTTTTTAAAAAAGTGGCAAGTCAACCTACCAACTCACCCTATGACGAGCCAAGTTACCAATTTCAGTCCGTATAACTGACAAGTCAATGACGAGTCAAGCCAAAACAGGCCGGACTAACTTGTTTTGTCACCCCTACCAAATAGGATTTGAATCTTTTAAAGTGAACTGATTAGAAAATTAACTTAAAAATTGTAATAAAACCAAATAAATATTTATCAAAATTGAAAATTAATTAAAATCTTAATAAATGATTTTCTTACTAATGGTTATTATTGAGTACCGTAAACAATTTATAGTTTTTTTAACTGCTAGTTATCTCAAGTTCCATCAGTGGTGTCTGCAACTGCATTGACTTTCTAACATAGCAACTTTTAACAGTATATATTACTGTACATAAACATCTTTAATACCCTAGTCACTTGATTGCGTGGATCATGGAACCGAATTGGTGGAGTAGGTTGCTTGCTTGGGCTGGAAATGAAACCTTGGATGCCAAAGTGATATTTGTAACATTATATGTATTTCCTTAAAAGGTTTCCATTATTGCAAAAAAAAAAAATTAAAATAAAGACCTTGTTTACACAGTCATTCTAAACATTTCACATGTGATAGGCAATAAAACAATTCCAAGTGAAAATTGAAAAATAAAAATTACTTAAATGATAAATACATATACATATCGGTAATGTTAATGCTAACTATATTTGAGTTTCTAACTATTCCCTTAAAAGGACATTAACTAACTGTCATTAACAATCTTGAGTGTTTTTAAACACCTTCAAGTGAGATAAAACACAATTAACACAATGCTTAAAAACATGTTTTCATTGGTTCTCAGCTGCATACTCTAACACAACTTCATAGAAGAAATTTCTGTTATCCAATATTGTGAAATTTTCAGTAGCAAGTTATGGAATAAAGAACACTTACAATTTGGAGACTCTTGGAATAGTGATTAGGAGAATAACAGCAAGAACTCCATATCATTGCAAACAAATTTCAGCAAAGGTAAATGAATAGGAAGATGCAATCAAACGTGTTGCCTCAACTGACTCTGAAAAAATGCCCTGTTTCTCCCATTGCCACCTGGGGACCAATTCCTCTGCAAACAGATAGTGAGGCAAAAATGGGTCATCCACAAGGCCAGAAACCCTCGTTCATTTTGCAAAATCTCTGGCAGTTGCAGTACCATGTTGGTGGTGCCATTCGGTTGAGGCACTTCAATGTACAAACATGGCAAATTAAGTTGTAGAGGGTTGGAGAATTGGCAATGAATACCACCCAATTTTAGTCGCAACCATGACATGAGACAAAAAACGCTACATAAAACTACAGGAGAGAGATTGTAGAGAGAATATCCAATTCCAATAGGACCAAGTTCCAAGACCTCAAAGCGTAGTTCTCTCCTCTTCCACACCTTCCTGTTTTTCAGTCCTCCCCTTCACCCGAATGTTTAAGGAACTTGCTAACTTCTCTGTCCTTGGCTCTGGCACCATTCCTTTTGCTACCATCTCCTCAAAATAACGCACAACATCCTTTACCCTCCCTTTTTCGAAGTGCTCATGAATCATGATGGTATATGATCTCCTATCTGGCCCCCATCCATTCCTCTCCATTTCTTCCCACGTTTTTCTAACTCCATCCTCATAATTCCATTTCATGTACAACCTCAACACCAAGTTATAAACATCATCATTCATGCTGCACCCATTTCTCTCCATCCTCCCCAAAACCTCGTGAACTTCCCCTGGCTCCTTCGAGCTCTTGAGCAAGCAACAATAAGTAACAAGATTAGGCAAGCAACTCCCTTTCCTCCTCTCCATCTCATCCACCAGTTCATATACCTTCTCCATTCGTCGTATCTTGCACATGTACTTAATAAGAGAATTGTAAGTAGCAACATTAGGTTCGCAACCTCGCTCACTCATGTCACGAAAAATCTCCAACGCCTCAGGAATCCTCTTCTTGAAACCAAGAGCATCAATGATGCAGTTGCATATCACAACATTTGGCTTACAACCCTTGTCCCACATGCCACGGAACAACCTCAGTGCCATCCCAAGTTTTCCTTTCTTGGTGAACGTCTTGATAAAGGTGGCGTAAGTGAATTCATCAGGCTTGCATGGAGAAGCCACTATGTCCCTCCACACCCTCTTTGCCTCATGAACGTTTCCCAAAACACACCAACCATTCAGGATCGTGTTCCAGGTCTTTATATCGGCACTACAAGAAACATTAAAGTTAGCGATAAAATTTATATGTAACTTAAAAAAAAAATCATTACTAAATTATTTGTGACCTTGATCAATAAGGAGGCTTAATTAATCATATATTTCTTACACAGACCCTAACTTTTCATTTCAGTTCTCATCTAAAAACTCTATATTTTTAATCTATGCACAAGTAATAATTTTATGTTGTAGTCCAACTTTGTTTTTTTATAGTCTAAAATGGCCACAAAATAAATACTCATAAATATAGACTAAAACATTTTTAGGTGTAAACACTGAAACAAACAGTTGATGTAATGTAAGTATAAGGTCTGATGATTAATTACCCAGGAAGAAAATACAATTAACTTTAAGGGAACGTTTGGAATAGATAAGGAATAGCAAAGAAAGAAAGAAAGAGTACAGAGAAGAGAAAGTTGGAAAAACCAAAAAAAAAAAAGAAGTAAAAACACAGAAAAACGATGAGAAAGATGATTTTGCATTATTTTTTTTTAAATTAATAAATTATATATGATTATGTATGTAAACTATATTTTAATATATATATATATAACACTTATAATTTTTTTATTAATTATTAATATTAATTTTCATATAATAATAAAATAAATAATAAATAAAATATTAATTTTAATTATTAATACGTATTTTTATTTAATTTAATATTAATTTTTTATTTTAAATTATTTTAATTCTAGTATATATTTTTAAATTCTTTTATAATAAATTCTTTGATAATTTTAAAAAAAATATTATTTATCAAATTTGTAAACTTACATTTTATATATTTTAAAAAATTATAAACTTCAATAAATTTTTCTCACAAATCTACTCTAATATATTTCAATCCAAACAATCTCACTTTTCATTTCAAATCTTCTCCCTAAATCTCCTCTCTAATTCAAACAGAGAGCATGTGCAATTTACCATCATTCATCATTTTTTTCCCAGTTGTTGTAAAATGATAATTGTTGAGTAGTAAATTATGTGATTAAAAGTCTCTTTAGACAGATATTTTAAAAAGAAAAAAGCTTTCAAGCGAAAAGAATATATAAAAAAAAAGTATATTTTACACATTAAAACTAGTTTATGCGTAAATTAAAAATGAAAAAACCATATAAAAAAAAAATTCTTAAGATAGTTTACGATCAACTAATTTTAACTATTGAAAAAATGCATTTCCTTTTTTTCTATTTACTTTTCTCGTCTAATAAACAATCCCTAAATCAAAGCAATTTCATCTTAATTTTTTTTAGAATACCTGAAACCCTTCTTCATCACATTATGGAACAACGTTTCGGCCTCTTCCACGTGCTTGAATCTGCACAGCCACATCAAGAGGGTACGGAAAGCATCGGAACCAAGCTCCAACCCGAACTCCTTCCTCCTGTGGAATAACTGAATTGCCTCGTCCACTTTATGAGCACCCGCAAACCTACGAAGCAGTGTGGCAAAGATCTTTTCATCGACAAGCCCCTCTCTCTTTGACATTTCATCGAGCACCTGGTGCAACTCCTGAAAGCGCTGCATTTTGCCGAGAATGTCGAGGATCTCGTTGCAGACATCGGAACTGGGTTCGTAGCCGGCGGTTTTGGACCAGTTGAAGAACACGTGGGCAGGTCGCCAATCGGAGCGATGTCGTCGCAGGACGTCGAGAACAAGATTGTGGTTGAGGTCGACGCCGCACTGGTCAAGGGCTCGATGCAATTGGTCCGTGGGCTTGTCTCTTCGGAACTTGAGAAGGTTCTGGATCAACGAGGCTGGACACGAATGCACGAATCGTGGGCTTGAAGTTCCAACGTTGAACACGATTTGGAACATTCCTTTGTAAATTCTGCTACTGCTTCTACCGTTGCAAGCCATGCCTCAGTAACAATTTGCAAATGCTGTAAAATTCAATTTTATTTTTTTTTTGCGAGAAAATGATACTCGCATATCGTTATTGATTTTTTAGCACTTCCTCAAATTCAATACCATTCATCTTCAGTATTTTGTAAATAGTTTTTTCGTGGAAAATATTTATTTACGGGATAATGGGAAAAACTATTCAAATAAAGTGTTAAAAGAATTTCAAAGTAACAAAAATAAAATTCAGTTTTCTCTATTAAGTATTTTATGTAAACAACTATTATTTTATGTATAAATAAGTTTTTCCTCTCCTTGTCTAGATAGAAAGAACTCGAAATTTTTTAATTTTATTTTAAAAATACAAAGAAAATTCATTCATACATAATACTTGGAATTGATCAAAATCTATGAAAATGTAATTGATATGATAGATGTCATGAATTGCAATAGCTAAATGAAGGTGTATAATATAGGTCAGCCATAGACCTCTAGTTACTGTAAATTTTGAAAATTAAAATTAAAAATTAAAAAAATTAAATAAAAATTAAAATTATTATGAAACCTTAATAAATAAATAAAATAAAATTTTAAAATAAAGTATATTAAATAAATTATTAGAATTTAATTTTCTTTTTATTTTAAATTTTTTGTTTTATTTAACATTAAACATATATTAATAAAATATTAAATGTATTTTATTATAAATTTAATAATTTATTATTTTAAAATAAAAGAATAAATATTATTATATTTATTCAATGTAATTGTTACCTTATGTTTAACCGCATTACAAAATCAACTTTTTTCATAGTTTAGAGAAGAAAGTATGACAGTGAATTTTGTCTATTTTTTTGTAATTTTACATCTCATTTTTTTAACTTTCTTCAGCTTTCTTTATTATCTAGTTTTCCATCGTTCGAAACAAACATCCTAAATAAGATTTCTTTAATTAATCAGCTAAATGTTTGATGAGCAAACCAACAAATGACTTTCGTTGGAAGTTTCACGAACACAACTACACAATTAGCAAGCCCTACAAAGCAGATGCAACAAGGGCACAAGCACCTCACCTCAACAAAGACCTATCCAACATGAAATTTAGGTCGTACGTCTTAGGTATAACTCCCATCACCCACTAGACATGGTAAAAGAAATGAACTTTTTTTAAAGTCATTGCTACTACTTGAATTTGAGGAGCCATGTATTACTTGGTATGTCCATTTTGATTGATCGAGATTTGGTGAATTGATATGTTACATGTATTTACACATCGTAATCTCAGTTCTCTATATTCATATAGGTGACAGTGAGAATTATTATCTAATTATTTTGTTTAAATTATATGTAAAATCATGTTCTTACCAGATTTGAGATTGACTCATTCAAGGTTATGAAACTGAGCAAAGCAATCCAATTGATCTCTTCTATAGAGGACTATTGAGCTTTGATGATAATGTCGAGTGGAAGTCCACTTGCAAAAAACTCTACAACGCTCAAGTCAATAAAATTAAAATTATATCTTAGTAGTGAGTAAATGTAAAGTATTAAGTAAATCAAAAATATTCTCTGAGATTGTATTTATAGGCTTAAGGGCATGTGACATATATGCATAACTGTGTTTCACTTATCAAGAATAACACTCATATTTATGCTCATTGACATCATTACCAGTGACCACAGATGGGTAACTACAAGTGGTTAATATCCATATAGTTAATGGATATTAATTGCTCTGTATTTATAGGATCGGGTAGTACACAAGCTTCCCAAGTTTGAGAATCCGACTTTAAAGATTAGGCTTGATTGAGTTTTAGGTTTGATAACCTTATCCTTCTAGCATTGTGTAGTTTCAGATTAGGATGGAGTTTGGAAGGGAGAATGGTTACGATAGCAAGTAGACCTTAAGGGAGAATGGCTCACAAAAATTAGAGTGAAGATAGGTGAATTAGGGAAAGTGAGAGATTCACCCAACTCACTATGCAAGGTTATAGGGAAGCTACTAAGAAGTCTACCTAGATAGAGAAAAGACAATTTTACTCTCATTTATAAGTTGACTTATACATGGCTGGATACACTTATTTATAGATGCAAATTAGGTCAAAGAGTAGCAAAAAAAAAAAAAAAATTCAAATTTGAATCTCCCACCCTTAGGCGCCAACTTGGCTTGCACATTAAACATGTTTTTAATGTATGAACCATGTGGTAACCATGCTATCTCTCATTCCCATGAACGACCTAGGGTTCTCTTGGACCAATGAATCTTGTGTGAAACCCCAAGTAGGTTTTAGAAACCCAAATCTAACACTAAGCTACATTAGGCCCAAATTATTTACAAGAATTGAAATTTCTATTCTAATTTTTACAACTAGATCATGGCTTAAAAAATGTAAGAATGTCCATTTGGTATTCTTTGTTGAGTTCCACTCTTCTTTGATTCTCTTAGTCCTTGCTCTAGTGGAGTTTGTGGTTGGACGACTTCCATCATCGCCTCCCTCTTGCGAGGATTTGTCATCATATCTACAAGGGTGGTTCCAGACAACAACCTTATTCTTACCTAAAAGTTCTTCCTCCAGGATCAAATAACAATCTACTTAGTCATCAAACAGTTCACATGAATTATTCTCATAAGTTTCATAAAGAACAAATTTATTCACAAAATGTGAAAAGACATCCTGACTTTTAAAATCCATGTGTTTCTTAAGAAGACAAAAGTTCATGTTTTTAAAAGCAAATCTATTTGTAGTTCTTTGTCTTCTATTTTATTTGGTTTCCATTTTTCTTTATATTTTCTCATTTTTTCTGGCATCTCACCACGCTATTTAATCAGAGAGGAATACATAATTTTCTTTTCTATTCATTTTTCTTTCCTCTCCTTTTTCTCAAAACTTTAACATCTAGACTCTTTAGACTTAAAATTTTGTCCTAAGAGCGCTAGTGTTTTCTCATTATTTATTTTCTGTTTTAATTTTATTTGATCCTCTAACACCTGGGAAGATGTTAAAGGATGAAGAATGTTTCTTTCTTTATGTGTGAAGGTAATCTCGTTGGTACGATCGTTATGCATGGATTTCTTACCAAATTGCTAAGGTCGTCCCAATAAGACATGACAAGCTTCCACGACACTACATCAGATAAAACTTTATCTTGATAGTTTCCCACAAATAGTTCGACCTCTATATTTACAAAGAGTTGGAGGATCATTATGGAGGCATCTTTCTCTCTAGGGAAGTCCACCAATACATGGTATATCCCTGAAAGCTTAGGGTGGTTAGTGGTACTTTTCTTTCCTCGCTAATTTGGTAATAGGAAAATAGTTGTTCTACCTTCATTTATCAATCAAGGTAGACTTCAACATCTTTCTGACCATAGAAGTGAGGTAACTCAAGTATGGCTTCTCTTGGCTTGGCTTCCTTTCTATGCCTTATTGGTTTGGGTCATTAATCCTGAATCTCCCTTCTTCAGAGGGGAGTCACCTGACTAGAACTCCTATGGAAATGACTCTTTTTAAATTTTTCATTTATCATGTCATATTTTTCTTTCAACATCCTCAACTCCTCCTCTAGGACTGCAAGATGAGAATATATTTCATGTTTTTCTTCGTCTCTGCGTTTTTCTTCTTGCAATCTCCATAATTGAAGTGACTGTAGATCTTTTGAAATTTGTTTAAAAAGATTTTTAGAGGAACTAGAGTTATTACCACTATGGTGAGAAGAATGTTTAGACATGTTGAAAGTTTGTGTTAGAACAATTTTCAAGGTGAAAATTGAGCTTAGTGCAGTAGATAGGTTCCCATGAAAGGGAGGTGGACTATTGGGGATCACTCAAATACCAAGCCTTTCCTAGTCAAACCCTACTCCAATACACTTCACAAATTTTTCTCTAAGAAGATTATTAGAAACACAAACAAGATGTTTTTTTTTATAAAAAAATTAAAGAAAACAAATGTAAACCCTAACAATAGAATGGTAAAAACAATTATGCTAGTAGTTCCTAGGTGAAGTTTATTGACACCATGGACATTGAAACACAATCACCGTCTATATTAGAATTATTAGTCCACTAATATTGAAAGAGTTATAACAATTACAACTCAAATGAAGACAATCACTCAAAGATTTACAAAAGAGAATTCATAAACTACTCTTCAATTATGTATCACTCTTCTTCTTTACGCCTTCCACTTGTTTGCTATCCTTAGGGGATCTGTCCTTGAAAATCTTCTCCTTACCTCAGGATGCTTCCTAGGTAATTGGCTCCACCCTTCATCTCACAAATGCACCAAACATTCACTCCAAATAAGAGGTCAATAAAAATGTAAACCAAGAAAAGTTCAAATTTAAAATTGGACCACTCAAATGGATTATAAGAAGACAAACACAAGGAGTTTAGAGTAAAGAGACAAACTAAAATTAAAGGACACAACGAAAGGAATAAAGAGAGAATCTAGAGTAGATTAACAAAACAAAAAAGTTCAACTAAGGAATTGTGCAATGTGTCTTGGCCGATTTATATCTTTTCATCCAAAAACATTATGATTTTGAAGTTTTAATCCTCAACAATTAAGATCATAAACAACAATTTTCCACTAGTTTCATATCAATACAGTACTGGACCAGAAAGTAATAAATTTTCCAAAACAGACTCAATGCGTTGGGCGAAATCAACTTACGCTGGGTTTCTTGAACATGTGCATCTTGGCTTTTCCAATTTATGTTAATTTTTCTCTTTTGAATTTAGATGCGCCTTTTTTAAAAATTGTTCTTGTCACCTTAAATGTTTCAGATCCAGAATCTCATGCAAAAACTTTTCATATTTAGATTGTAATAAATTTTCCATCCAAGCTATTTTTCAAAAAAAAAAATTATGATTAATGAAGAAATCTAATGGAATTGAAAAAATATAATTGATACTCAAGATATAATGAAATTGCTATCTCTATGAACTTGCCAAACATCTGCTAACAAGTATAGAACTCAATTTGGAAATTAAAAGCACTCAAAGGCACAAAAATTTACAGCATACATTCATTCATCTTAAGCACTTGTGGTAAACTCAATCAAAGCAAGAAATAAAAATTGAACAAAGGTACTACAGTGAAATGTTAACAATTATGGATTCACATGACTAAGAAAACATGGATATGATTTCAAAATTAAAATAACTTCAATAAATATTGAATTAACCAATAAAATTAAAGAAACTCAAAACAATAAAAAGCACCACGGTTTACACAATAGAAATCTTAAAACACAAGATATGGATGGTTCAAAAACACTTAAAAACATAATACAATCGGTGGAAAGTATTAAAAAAAAATTCAAAACAATTAAGAACTTGATTTAGAAAACACCAAATTGTAAGAACAAAAGTTTGAAGAAGATCAACTTACATGAACCAAGACTCCAGATACCACAAGAGAACCTCCTCCTTCTAGCATTGTGTAGTTTCAGATTTAGGATGGAGTATGGAAGGAAGAATGGTTGCAGAAGCAAATAGAACTCAAGAGGAGCTCACAGAAATTGGAGTGAAGATATGTGAACTAGGGAGAGTGAGAGGTTGAGTCAACTCACTATGCAAGGTTCGGGGGGAGCTACTAAGGAGTCTATCCTAGAGAGAGTTAAGACGAGTGTATCAGGTTGAATTTTGGCAGCATAATACTCTCATTTATAAGCTGATTTGTACATGGTTGGCTTATAGATGCAAATTACGTCAAGACTGTAGCAAAAAGAGAGGGAAATTCAAATTTGAATCTCCCACCTTAGGAACCAACTTGGCTTGCACATTAAACATGTATTTAATGTGTGAACCATGTGGTAAGCGTGCTAACTCTCATTCCCATGACCGACCTAGGGTTCTCTTAGACCAATGAAGCCCATGTGAAACCCTAAGTAGGTTTTAGAAACCCTAATCCAACCCTAAGTTACATTAGGCCCAAATACAATCCCAAAAGCATATGCTACTCGACCCAACATTTTGGCCCAAATTATTACAATAATTGAAATTCATATTCTAATTTTTACAACTAGATCAAGGCTTAAAAATGTAAGAATGTCCCTTTGGCATTCTTTGTTGAGTTCCACTCTTCTTTGGTTCTTCTGGTCCTTGCTCTAGTGGAGTTTGTGGGATTGAAACTTGATACAAAACAAAGTAGAAGGTTAACGATTCATAACAAATGTTAGGATTGAAGTAGCTTTGTTAATCTCTTTTCACGGTTGTTATTTATAAACTCTTGTTATTAAAGTTCACTATTCCTTATGTCTACTCCAAGTCAATTCCTTCATCGTGATATCTAGAACAATAAACTATAATAATCAATTCCTTAACTTACAATAACTTGCTTGTGCATTAAGATGGAACAGTTCAAGCCAAGTAGTCAATTTTGTTCCCAGATATTGACATTCTTGATTGATTTGAAAGAGTTCAAAAAATGAATGTGTCTCCCAACATCATTCAAGTTCTAAAGGAACAAATGGTGACTCCTCACATATCAAGCATCAAACATTCAATCAAATGAAAGGAATTGAATCTTAAGAACTGCATAAATAATAACTTATGAAATATTACATTTTTATCCAATCCCAAAAATATAAGTTTAGCTACTCATGATAAATCTTACAAAGAAATTCAAAGATGAGTGACTAATGACAAAAAACCTTGATCCTTGAATGTTGTAGGCCAATTGAGGTTGTATTCTTCTAGCTATGATTTACCTTCATTTCAACCTCCACTTCAAGTTATAGGACCTCTATATTTATAGAGTTTTATTGTTGAGCTCCTTCAAATTTGGCATTCGCTCAACATCAAGCCAATCAACTTCGCGGATAGGAACCTTTTGGCTCAAAGAAGCATAGGTTTCTTAAGCTTCAAGTTTTCTTTTTGGATCTATTCCAAGCCTGACTCAACAAATTTAACTTAAGCATGAATAATTCTTTTGGCTCTGAATCCACTTTAAGCTAAGCCTAATCAATTTGGGATTTCCTAACCTTAAAAAAACATTTTTTGCTTTGCATCAGCTCCAAGCCTAACCCAAGAGAATTTGATATTTTGTAACTATGAAGGGCTTTTTTTGCTCAAAGCCTATTATATTTGCTCAACCTCCCAAACTATGCAAATATGAGCCATCTTTGGCCTTAACTTGCTCAACGCATTCCTTGATGCTCAACACTTTTGAGGTTTTCTTGTCATTGCCCTCTGGTGCCAATCTACTTAGCCTTGAGTACATGAATTAAGAGAATTGGTTATTTTTTTTTATCCCTTATTTTGTTGTTGTTTTCATCCTTTTTCTACAAGTTTTCATTAAGATACTGTATTTGTTCTTCTCACTGTTGTTCAAGCACAAATTGTGGGATAAAAACATTATTTTCATGAATTTTTTCATGTAATTCATCCATTATGGATACCTAATTTGATATAAAATTTAGGAACAATTGACACTTATAAATCCCCCCTATCATGGCTCTTTGCTCGCACTCAAGCGAAGTATCTTTCATGTATTTTTGAGATGAAAAACAATGCATGTAGTAAAACCGTAATTTGAAACTTAAGAGTTTGTTTGGAATTGAGAAAAAAGTTCAATTAGTGAAATCAACTATAGCACAAGACTTTCCATCACTCTAAATATCAAAATATTATAGCACACATGCAGTTTTAGCACACAAATTTATGGACCAAGCACAAGGTTTCGTTTTTAACCCAATTTCTCATTTACATTTGGACCCTTCCCAGCTAATTATTTCTCTCTAATGATTGCAACAACATTAAGATAGTTTTGTATATAATTTACATTCACCAAGTTAGAATAATTAAAATGGATCACTAGAGACTTTTCAGGCTTGTAACGCAGCTAGGTTAACAAGAAATTCTAGTTTTTCTTGGGATACAATTTGACTCACTCATCAAGAGAGAATACAAAATGTATTCAGTTTGGTACTACCCTTCCTTTTAACTTTCATTTCTTAAGTCTTACTTTCTTAGTGTGTCAACTTTTTTACTTATACCTTTTGATCTAATCTTTTCTATTTTCTTGACACCAATTGTTCCTCTTTTATAATACAACCAACTAGTTCAATTCTCTGCTTAGGTACACATATAGTCTTCTCTTCCTAAGAGTGAATAAAGATAGGATTTTATCATTCTTGATTCAAGGTATATCTAAAGGAGCCATGGTTCAAAATTGGTATTCCTCTTAATTACAAGTTGGTTGGTTGGTTGGCCCTGGGCTTAAATTTTGAGAGAGAAAAATGGTTTTGATCCTTTGCATGCTTTCTTATGCTTACTTTGAAATAAAACTCAATACAAAACCACTTAAGAGTCTAGATGGAATCACTTACCAAATCTCACTCTTTTGTGCCTCCCTTAGCTCACCAGGTAGAGTCTTCTCTTGTGTTGTTTTGAATTTATGTAAATCCATGCCTACGTGTTATGCAACTTTGTAAATTTAGCTTGCCTTCTTTCTTGGGTGTAGCTTTGGACATTCACTTTCTTATTATCTCAATTCCTTGTAACTCTACATTCAACTATGTTTTCAAAAAGGTTTATCCTAACTAATCAAATAAAGCAACAATCTAGTTACTACATCACACAAAATCAAAATGATTTAAAAACAAGCATATAGTCAAGGTTAGTTACATAGCTTAGCAAATAGTTAGAAGCATAAAAGTATATCAAGTATTAGACTTAAAAACAGAAATGAAATTTCATGCTTAGTCATCCTCCTTTGTGATTTGTTTTGCAGCTTCATCAGGTTCGTTCAAGGAATTGAGAATGTTGTTTACAAATTAATCACTTTCTGTCTTATAGGATTCAATTTCCTCTCGCTTTTGAATAGTCAATGGTTGATCAGTGTGCTCATGAGCTTTCTCAAGGTCATGTAATTGTGCAGTATGTTGTGATTGAAATTCTTCAATATCCAATGCATTGTCTACAATGTGAATGGATTCTCATTTCCAATTCTCTTTGTAGCATTTGCACTTGATTCTGCAACAAAGTTTGATCTCTTTTGAAAGGTAACATTCAGGCCAGGCTACAAAATTTATAAACTCTTCATATGTCATCAAAGGAAAAGGCAGAACTAGTCGTTATTGTTGCTAACACTGAGAATATAAAAGAATGATTCAAAGGTCATTGTGTAGGCCCTATGAATAGCAGTCAATTGTTGTTATTTATGATTCAATTTAGCTTATAATCCTGACTATAGTTGGACAACTTCAACTATGATCTACTTAGCTTCAAATTGTTATTCTCTTATTTGTTTTATCCTTCTCAGTGGCACTTGATTTTCGTCCATTGTATTGGTGTAGTGTGCTAGGAAATAAGACTTATTCATGTGAGATCTAATTGTATTCACATGATAGTTTGTCACATGTGCTCCAATAATCTTTTACAATCCAATTATTAAACTAGGGAATTCTATAGGCTTTGCAGTTCCTCTAACAATGATTTGTGAGAGTACAAATTTATGTATCTCATTGGAAATTATTTCAACTACATCCACTGTAATTCCTTGAATTATGCAATGCTCACTAGCACAAAATGTATAAACAATGACTATTTATTTAATGCAGTTTTAGGATTAGCCGTTGTCATTCAAAACGCAGTGACATTTTTTAAATTAATTTCATTTACGAATGCGGCTATTTGTAATAGCCACATTCTTAAATCAAAACAGATGATTCATTGTTGTTATATTGGCAAACATCAAGCTTGCCCAAATTTGTGCTAATTTTCTCATGCTAGAGCTAAAAATCTTTCTAGGATGCTCAGTTCTGCCTCTTTCAAAAGATTGCCCATGAATGCAAAGACTCTCAACTACCACTTTGATATGACCCAACTTTACAAGAAGCTGACCACGAGCCTAAAGGAATATTCAAGACTAGGTCAAACATCTCAGGTAGAGACCCAAGGCCCCACCATCCATCAGAAGATCCTAAGGAGAAGAACAATTGGGCATGGGCTAGAGTATCAATTATTTTTCCTTCTAGTCTTTTTAAGAGAAGTTCAGTTTGTAATCAATTGGACTCACATTGGCCCAATTAGAAGAAGAATAAGATAGCTTAGGCTTCTAGAAACCGTAGTTTCTTTGGTTTCTAGAAGATCACCCATGTGCTCACACTTGACCTAGTTTCTAAAAGCTTGTAGTCATTTTACACCCCTACCCTTCCTCTCTTCCTCTCCAAGACACTCATATCTATAAATACGATATCTCTCTTCTTGTAAATGACATTGTATTTTAAGTAACGAAACTCTATCAGAGTATTTCTTGAGTGTTTTCCAAATTCTTTCTGAGTCTTATCTTGAGCAGAGATTGCTTCAAGTGGCAACTCACTCCTCACTCATCTTGGAGCTCCCTCCCCTGAGTGGCTGCTTTGTGAGTAAGGTGCTACAGGGACGAAAAATTGGTATCAGGCTATTGAGAAAGCCGCCTTAGCCATGGTGTTTACAGCTCGGCGACTTCAACACTACTTTCAGAGCTTCACCATGATCGTGACGACCAATTTACCCATTTACAAGGTCTTTCAAAACTCGATATAGTAGGTCAGGTGGTCTGTTGTTTGACATACAGTATGAACCACAAGGGTCGATTAAGGGTCAGGTATACGCTGACTTCATGGTAAAGCTTTCATCTAAGGACACCCAACTCGATCCTAATGACTTCCAGTGGGTTCTTTAGGTAGATGGATCCTCCAACCAACAGGGTGTTGATCAAGACTGATCAAGTGCTTTGAAGAATTCAAATTGTGCTTTGAAGAATCCAAATCCTTTGTGCTTGATGCAAGGCTGTGTTGCTGCTGTGTTTTGGGAGGGATCTAAGTAGTTTATATGTAATCCACTCCTTTGTTGAATCTAAAGCTAATGTGTTTTAAATCCTTTTTAAAATAAAGTGTTTTTCAAACTAAGTGAAAAACAACCTGTTGTTTTGTCGAATCAACCGGTTGTT
>Ga0123342_1006857_pt1 | contig 15498 bp, 7 predicted proteins | sample Turbeawhitnodule_FD_89960 | JGI IMG/M metagenome (GOLD analysis project Ga0123342, IMG submission 89960) | Root nodule microbial communities of legume samples collected from Mexico - Turtle bean Mexico white nodule | ecosystem: Host-associated > Plants > Roots > Nodule | place: Mexico: Nepantla... | reverse complement strand
CTTGTCTTACAATTCCTTATCTTCCAATTTTAGAAATGTTATTTCCTCTATCAATTCTCATCTTGAACCTCAGACATATAACGAAGCCTCCAAACATGCTTCTTGGCAATCTGCCATGCAAGACGAGCTTCTATCTATCACTCTCGGCGTGAGGGGGGTGTGTTGGAGATCCCACATCGACTAGAGATTAGAGCCTTTCATTGTATATAAGTGGGTGCAAACCTAAACCTTATGAGCCGGTTTTATGGGGTTGAGTTAGACTTAAAGTCCACTTCGTAAATTTTATGGGGTTGAGTTAGGCTTAAAGTTCACTTTGTAATAGTTAATTATATTATAATCTTTACAATTTAAATATAATAAATTTTATTTTTAACATTTTATTAATATTTACCAATTTTATTATAATCATAATAAATTAAATTAAATTATTAACAATAAATAAGTAAATATTATTTTCCATTTATTTCCACCCTCTCTCACTTAGTTGAAACAATTTTATTCTTTTACTTTTTTTTCTTTTACACTATCCCTTACTTTTCATCACCCATCTAAACAAATCAGTAATGTTTTAAACATTTGATAATGAATCCTAATATTGAGCTTACACCGCACTATTGATGTTGGTAATTCATTAATATTGTTTTTAAAATGAAAAATCATTTTCATTTGGGGTTCGATATTTCTATTTTAATAAAAAGTTTCGAGTCATTTTACTAATTACGTATAGTTATAGTTATGGTTTGCATTAAAATTTTGAAGGAAAAAAAAATACATGGATAACGAGAATATAGATAGATATTCACTAATAAAGAGTACAAAAAGTTACTTTCACACACTCCTAAAAAAACTACCACCTAACAATCAATATTAATAATATAATAATATATATTATAATTTTATATTAAAAATAAATGAATGATTTTGTTTTTTTAGTGGTATCAAATGAATGTATTTTATTTTTTAATGGTTTAGGGTTTCAAACCATTAAAAAACTTTCAAAGAATAAAAAACAAAGATTATTGTTGAAGATTCCCCATTGACTAAAGATTATAACCTTTTATAGTATATAAGTAGGTGTAAACCTCATCCCATGAGCTGGTTTTATGGGGTTGAGTTAGACTTAAAGTCCACTTTGTAATATGGTATCAAAGTCATTTCAAGTCTATCCTAACGAGTGTTTGTGTTGAACTTATCGTGTCACCCGCTATCGGACCATTATGGGACTAATAATTATCCCCTAAACTAATTTCAAGATAAATATCCAAATTTCACCTATATGTTTTACGGATCCTATAAGAACAAAAATGATTTAATTGTTACAGGAAGAAAAGTTATTTAACTTTGTAATGCAAATTTTAATTTAAAGGGTAAATGTATTTTTTTTCCTATTTTATAACATAAAATTAATTTTTAATTTAAATTTAAATTTAAATATTTGAAATAAGAAAACTATTCTAATAGTATTTGTGAATATCTTTTTCTTATATAACTAATAAATTTCTAATTATTATAATATATGAATTAACATAAAATATTTAATATATTAGTTCCCAATATTTATTTCGTAAAAAAAAATCGACTGACAAAAAAATTATACCAATGAATGTCTAAAATTTAAATTACGAATAAAAATCAATTTTATACTAAAAATATAATAAAAAATATATTTAACCTGATTTAAATTACATTTATTATTTATACATATGAAGATATAAGCATAAAGAATGATTGATGAGTAAAGTTTATGAGTTTGCTTATGTCAAAAGTTTGATAAATGACCGTATAGTCTTTATAGTTGGTGATGATGTGAAGTAGAAGGAAGATGTAGCACATGCATGAAAGACAATATTAGCTTTCGTATTTGTATCTATACATAAAAGATGAACAAACTAACACGTAACACTGTTCCTATTTATAGAAATACAACTGTTACTTAAAAAAAGTTGACATTTGTAGCATTTGAAATCCTCTGCCATTTAACTCTTAAAATTGAATAGAATCATTGTAAACATAAAGTTTTTTTTTCTTTTCTTGAATAGTAAATAAATATAATTGCACATCAAGACTAATCTGTTCACTGTGGGATCTTCATGCTTAAATATCTTATGTTTTGTTTTGCAGAAACACCGACATGTTATTTCAAGGTTTAAACTCCGCGAATAGTGGAGGAGATATGGGAGAAAGATGTTTTGAATTTTGATGTTCATAGGTAGAATTGGTTCTTCAATCAACATCACCATGGAACACAAGTCAAAATCAAAAATCTTATTGAAGAGGCTTAACTGAAAAGAGGAGCAGTTACAGTATAACCTTATCTCACTACCCAACAACACCAATGTTCCCTACCAAAAAGGTTGTCAATTCAAATACAAGAAAAAACACACCACAACTTCAATAAATTGTTATATTTTAATAGTTTTTTTTTAAACTCTCAGCGGTGACACACTTCCATTTGACAATTAAAAAATAATATAATAATATTTTGCATTTAAAACTAAATTAAATATAATTAAAATATTAATTTATTGAATTATAAAGTGAGTATATTCTTGGCTTATCATATACTATATATATGTATTGACTGTATAAGATTTATGTATTGTTAGTTTGGTTAGTACCTTTCTTTTCCTATTATTTTCACTCCTTTTATTATTGTTGTTTTTCTAAGTGAGGAAACAAAATAGCGTGTGAATTATTCTTTAAGAACAATGCAAATATACTACCAATTTAACAATGGGTAATCAAAATCAATACAATTTTTTCGGGTATTTTGGAGATATTTTAATATGCATATAAAAGAAATAAAGGGAAAACCCTATAATTTGGTGAGACTTTGTCCAAGTTTATAAAATTTAACCTTTGTTTTTACTTTCTAGTCCAAAGAAATAAATAATATATGGTAACAATAATGTTTAGGGATTAAAGTGAAACAAATAATTTTATAAACTTAAATTAAACTCTAAGAGTGTTTTAAATTTTATTGGCATTCTATAGCTTTATGAACTAGTATAACAGTAATATACAAATTCGAGAACTAAAATTTCATTTACTGAAACAATGACAAGCAAAAACATCCTACTAATTTTAGAGATCAGAAAAATCATATGTTGGGAAAAATTGTACATAAAACTATATTTTGGAATTGTCGTAATGAAAGGTCTAAGTGGGTCCAAAAAAGAAGTAAAGTATAAATTGGAATATAGAAGGCAAATTTTTAACCTTTTCTCTTTTGCTTTCATCTGAACACGGTTGCTTAATTGGGCTACATCAACGTATTCATGCCACCATTTTCACACTTTTGGTTTTGTACATAATTAATTAAGTTCATTTTGTTTCTCACGTTACAAATCGAGATAAAATCAATATACTGGCTTTCCTTTCTATTTCGCAAACAAATGCGTGAAAAAAGAGAGTCTATAATCGATTATATAACTAAAAATTTAATTTATCAATAATTATATGTTGTAAATATATCATTAAAAGTTTCATTTTAAAATAGTAAATAAAGTTAATTAACTTAAATTTTGAGATCAAGTAAAAAAAATTATTTTATAAATTCTTATTTTAAAAAATAAAAATTGTATATATTAAAATTTATAATAATTTTTATTCAATTAAAAAATTATTTTAATTTTAATTTATTATTTTTTCATTAAATTATTTTTAAATATATTAATATGAAATCCCATTTACTTTATTACATCAATCAAATCTTTAATAAAATTTCCCACTCAAATTCATTTACCTTCTCTACATCCAATTAGTTATATTTTTTTCTTTTTTTTCTTCTTTTTTTTCTTCTTTTTTCACCCATATCTTCATCCAAACAAAGCATAAAAAATTAGTCAAGTAATTATACCCTAAAATATAATTTAATTAAAAAAAATCTTGCATCCAAAAAGAGTAATTACTCTCTTGACATGCCAAAAATAATACCCATGTACGTCATACATTCTGCCAAAATTTAATTAGGTGCATCAAATTAATAAATTCTTCATGTGTTTACAATTTATTTTCTACAGTTGTTGGGACAATATATGATTTGGGGCCAACTTAATACCCACTTAACCATTCCACCATATTGATCAACAAAAGGCCCATGTCTTTAATTATATTTTATGGACATTTATAGGAAAATTTGCTTCAAATTAATTCTAGTGATTTATAAATACATTTTTCGGTTACTTATGTATACATTTTTATAATAACAAAATATGTCTCTTCTTTTTTTATCATCTTTGACAGTTTTATTTATTACTATTTACTTTTACCTCAGTATCATAGTAATTATTGTTTATATTTTTTTTGTCTAAATACATAACAACTCTATGAAACATATAACTAATCTTGTTCAAGTGGAATAAAATGACACTGAATACTAAAATTCATTTTCTAAATATTTATTGCAATGCAACTACATTCCTAATTCAGACTGGCACTCATTATTTAATGGAAATTTCGAGTTAATATTGATAACTATATCAGAGGAACAAGTTCAACTTCTCGGAAAAAGAATGTGTTATCTATGTTCTATTTGTACAATCTGACATTTCATATTAATTGAGAAAACAAAATGAGAGTATTCAAATATATAATGGAGTGGGTACCAGTATAGTCGATCGATCGAATGATGTGTCTTGTTCTTCCTGTTCGAGATGACCGAGACACACCGTTGACATGTCTCACTCCGTCTGGTCGAGTTGGCCGAGACACCACGCACGGTCAGACCGAATATAACTATTAATGTTCAAATCAAGGTTAATGAAGCTAAACTATCATTAAGGACTAGGTAATGCAATCCTAAGTGTGATCCATTTCACTAATAAGGCCCAATGAGCTAAGCCAATTAAAATAATATAAATAGCACACATTCCAAAAAGAAAGCTACATCATTTATTACTCTGCACCTACCTGAGTATCGATCACCCGCTTTACTGACTTGAGCGTCGGAGTGCCTTCTGTAGGTACTCCCGTTCGGTGTTCATCCAAGACCGAGAGCCAAAGAAGAGACACGAAGGCGAGAAGGATCCCAACCAAGCACTTAACAACCTGCCCAACCGAAGAAAGAAAACGAAAACTTCAATAGTTCTCAAGGTCTCATCTCCCTAGCAGGAACAAAGTGAATTGTACTATGAAATGTTAAGAGTAAATTAAAAGTAAAATATAAATGGGAATGTAGAAGAAAGTTGAAGAAATATTCAAGTAGTGATACTCATCAATCAGTGTCTATTGTCGTGTTATTGGGCCTACGTGCTCATATTATTGCCCCCATTGTTGTACTAGAGCTATGTACGTAATTACGAACCCAATTTTAGTCCATAAAATATTGTATATACCCACCCCCACTGGGCCAAAATTGAAGGAATATCAAATTATTGTGAGAAATTATGTTGAACACTGTCATTACAATATAGCAAAGTTAGAGACATGAGGAGAAGAGAGAAGTGTAATAAATTCACCTCGAAAGAAAATTAGGAAGTCATTTTATAAAGCAAGATTATGAAAAGAAGTGTTTTAAAACCTTGGGAAAGATTACATATTAATACAAACATTTACAACTAAGAGATTGAATTGAGATTAATTTCACATTACTGAGAAGCTAAATTATTTTTGTTTAATGATTGTGAAACTGACTTATTTATTTAAAAAATAAGTTAATGTTTTTTATTTTAGAACTAAAATAATGACATTTATATCCTGGGAAGATTGAAATAAGGGTTTACTGAAAAAGAAATTTAAAAAGGAAAATATTGATTAATATCAAAATTTCTTAAAGTAAATAATTGTTGTTTGAATTTTAGGTTTTAGAATATTTTATTTTATGACCTTTGCCAAAACACTCTTTTTAGTTTGAAACATGTACGATATTGTAGGAAGTGGGATTTTGTCTTGTCAGTGTAAATTGACTGGGACATAAACTCTGACAACTACATAGACCATCAGCATTATAAATTTGTAATGAACAATTTCAGCACAGGTCGCAATCTAAGTTATCAGATTAAAAACTGTCCAACAAAAGCTGTCCATAAACTTTGTCTAAGTTGAAGGTGTCACCGGAGAACAGGTCCCATCTGTAAAGTGCAGCACTGTTTCCTTTCATCTACATATCTTTTCATTAAAGTAGGTATCCTGCATTATTGTTTTATTTAAATGCAGTTTCTCACTCCTACACAAAATTTAAAGATTTGAGGGTCATTTATTCTAAAATTGACATTGATTAAACATAAATAAGTTGTTTATAAATTAATTTTAATCACAATTTATATTGAATCGTGCAAATAGACAGAAGTGATCACGTTTACTATTTACCAGACCAGCACTTAAGGGCAATAAATAACATGCATGGTCTATAGAATAATAATAATAATAATAATAATAATCATAATATTATTATTATTAATTACTGCCCCCCGTAGCACAGAATCATTTCATTGATGGCTTAAGAGTCGTTTATATAACTTTTTAAAGATGAAATATTGTTGTGTCTGAAGAGTCTCGAAAGTTTGTAAAAATTCATAATCCTTACGAGACAGATGTTGGGTTTTGAAATTGGAGATAGAGTTGCTTTGGAAGATCAATGATGGAAGCCAGTAACAAAGATAGGCCATAAGAAGTGACGGTTTATGTTCTTCATGGACCACCTGCTTATGTGATTCTGGCAAGAATTAAGGTGTGATTAGGTCATTTATGTTATGGTTCAAGGTATGAGTTATAGAGGCTGGGGCAACTTACTTTCATAGAGTGGGTGTTGTAATATAGATTCAGAGAACTTGTTTAACATTTTGATTGATTAAAGCGTTCCTGTCGATATGATAATATTACGTATGTTCCAGGTAACAGATTGTATGAATAGCGTTTGAATGAAAATAAAAAAGAATTACATTATTACTGGCTCATATTTTCATCTGATTGGGTTACATGAATTGCATGGGTGCACATGACAGCGAACTGGCTCGCAGAAACTAGACACCCATCAGTAAAAAAATTGGGAGAAAAAAGAAAAAAAAATGAAGAACTAAAATGTAATTTGACCTTCGTCAGAAATATGATCGGAAGGAATTTGGCCAAAGATGTCAGGGCAGGAGTCCCAGTTTCCTCTTTGTCGGGCCTCCCAATATCCTCCTACATAACGGTATGTCCCGCTCGTCTTATCCTTTGCAAACCACCGTGGTTTCCAACCACTCTCTTGCATCTTCCTAGCCTGAATCACATTCAAACAAACAATCAATCACTACCAAATAAGGATGACTATATAGCATTTCAATTACTCTAATTTCATTTCCTGCCCATAAAGGCAACTTATCAACATTGTACACTATCGCATACAATGAGTCATCAACTTGACAATAATGTGATTTAGAGATGATTGAGGAGGTATAGACAAAACTAGCAAAATGGTAAACCGACTCTCTTAATCTCTTGTTTGATAATTTCTTATGACGACTTCTTGCCTAAACTAGAAAAAAGAAAGAAAAACAAATGACTGAAATAAAATAGAAAATTGTTCTGCATTCAGGAGAACTAAAAATAAGCTCAACACAATCTATTCTGACCCTTTCACAAAGGGTGTTATGAAGCATAAAAAGAAAACTACTCAGATCTCTCTAAGCACGAGGCTGCAGGTGAAACCATAAAACCAAAGGTTACAGTAGGTAAAATGTAGTAGGCACCTGACGCTGCCGTTGCTCTAGCCGTAACTTTTCTGAATTTGCCATGTCATACTCCCCATTTTCCAAATACCTTTGGTCTGGTCTTAATCTTGAATCTGTAGGTGGCAACTTCTCCTACATAAAACCAAAAGGTAATTAAGAAACAATATCTAACAAAATGAAAAAAAAAAACACAGGAAAACACAAAGATAGACAACAATGTGCACAGTGGGACTTTTTGTTCCTTCTTTTGGGATATACTTCGTGTTTGCAGAGAAAAAGTTAGTTTCCCCTTCTTGTTACACTATTTGCAGCGAATACAGTCTTTTTCCTGGACTACAATACAATGAGAGGCAACATAAAAAGAGTATGGTTAACAAAACAGACCTTCAAGCCAGGGGTCAGTTCGTTTAGTGTGATGGCAAAGCGAGTGAAGTTGTATCTAGTGGGAATCTTGGGAGCCTTGCTTCGCTTCCAGAGCAAATGGGCATCTGACAAAGATTCATGCCCTTTCCCTTTCCCGGTGTAGTCTCCGTTAACGTAATGCATGCTTTCATCCCATTTTCCAAACAAAGTAGATACAGTTTTTCCATTCCTATCTTGAATGATACCATGAACCTAGAGAAACAGATAAATCACAATGAGAGACAACCCTCTCCAACAAAATTTCGTATATCTATAGTGAGACAATAAATTAAAAGTCCAGTTTAATAACAAAGGCCTCACAATTTTTCCTTAAACAAAAATGAACATACTGAATCTACACAGTAAGACAACTAAGTTTTGTACAAACCAAAGAGGAATGACAATTTAATACAAAGGCTAATGGATCTGTTAAATGTGAAAAAATAGAATCCATGCAACAACAGATATAGAGCACCTGGTGAGGATTTCGATCAATTATAGATTGTTCCTTGAATTTCAGTTTACACGAGTACTCTTGGTTTCCCTGTATACGCATTGTACCATAATGATCACAGTATAGCTTTCCCAATATGAGATTGTATATTGATGTAGTAACCTGAAAGAACAAGTTCGTTTAGAAACTAGAATCAAAGCAGGATAGCAGTTGAACCAGATAATATATACCTTACTCCACTGGAAAACTTCCCCATCATCAAATTCCAAAGTCAACATACCAACAGGGTCAAGCTGAATTGATCGCCCCCAAAACTTGCTCTTTAGGTTGCTATCTCCCCAAAATTTCCAACCTGTACCCTCACAGTGACATGCTACAATCATAGGGTGATGACTGACCTGAGGGGAAGCACAAGTATTAATAATTTATAATAGGTGACATAAATTAAAAAGCTCAAGTGTATCCCTTTTGTTGACTCCAAAATCCAAATTGCATTGTGTTCATAGGATTCCATGGAACTACTGCACCTAGTTTACATCTCTTATTCATGAAATAAATGGTGCAGTTTCTAAAATTATGGTCCTCCGTATTGGGGAAAGCAGTTCCTTTTTTAATTAAAAGAAATTGTCAGTAAGAAATTCAAATGTGTGGTTGGTACATACAATTTCATCAAATAAACAATTCAAATAACTAGGATTAAAACCTCAAAAAAGAAAACATGTCTCTAGAGTAATTATTACGGTTTGATACTTTGCTTGACCCCCTTCATAAATATGTAAATTGGGTTGCAATCACAAAGGAATATTAAAGGAAGAATAGAAATCATCATGGTTTTATACAAATAACTAGCCAGGTACTTGGAAACCCACCCTCAAAAACTAAAGTACCCAAGTCGATGTGGGACTTGTTAGACACCCCATAATAATACCCAAGTTCCTATCATAGCACCGCCCCTAAAAGATTATGTCTGAGGAACTTTCAGTGTACGACACTACACTCAACTTCCTTGTTGGTAAAAACCCTCCACCAAATGTGAACCCTTTAAGGTAGCCCTGTCTAAGACACGGCAACTAGCTCTTATACGGTATACCAATTGGAAGTACTCAAGCACTTGAGAAATTCATCCTCAAAAGCTAACTATTAAGGGAGAAGAATCAAGTACTTCTTAAATAGTAGACGGAGCATCCCATACTACCGGACGTACGACTTATTAGCCACCCCATACTACCAAGTTCTTATTAGATACTTTACTTAAGTTGAAAATAGGTCATTTAATAATCACTTTACCACGGAAGATTAGCTCATACCTTCTCTGAGAAAAACCGAAGGCCTTTATCTGGATAGTGAGCCTCGTATGTTTCCCCAAGTAACGGATTAAATGGTTTGCAAACTCTTCCTTCTGTTGCAGCATAGCCAGATATAGCAAAAGCCGCAACATAGAGAACCCTCATGAGGCTATTACCCTGGCATGACATTTCCAATTAGTTAAAAGTGGTTAAAATGAACCCAATATTGCATTGAACTAGCTAAAAGCAAGAAAATCGAACTCAACATAGCACTGGAAATTTTCTCATATCAAATGAAATATGTAAGCACTCAGATTTGCTTAAGTATTACAGAGCAATAGAGATCTGTCAGTCAGATTCGGACTTACCCTTCTTCCCCATTCATATGCTTGGTCCAAAAGATATGAATACTCCATTTCTTCAAAACATTTTTGTAGGGAGGAAAGAGGCTCGTTAAAATAAACAGGAAGGCAAACTTTTGTTAGATCCTTCCCTATATTATCCTTAATCATTGACCACAGACTGACTCCTTTCTCTTTTTCTACAGGGTCTGGCAATTTCTTACGCCGTTTAACATGAGGGTAATTGGTTCCAACATATCTAATCGAAGGATCTATGTCATCCTCTGATTCCAATGCATAGAACCCTTCATCATCTGAAGAGAAGGATGACATTCGGTAATCAGACCCATTACTTTTAAAAGAACTGGACGATAGAATATCACGAGTATCAAAAAAGGCATTGTCATCATCGTCAGTTTCTTCCTCTGCAGCATCATTTCGATCATTGTCATCTTCAGATTCACTTGCAGTTCCTTCTGATTAAAAATAGGAAAACAAATAAAAGTATAAAAGGCTTGGTTAGGGCATAACAATGGTTAGCAGGTATGATCAATATGCACTACAATTCATTAATTTATAAACAAATATTTTATATAAATTTAGAGAGAGGGAGAGAGCGATGGGGAGAGTTTAGAAAAAAGCAATGGAAACTAAGGGGCATCTTGTATCAAAGATAGATATAGAGTAGTAGACACAAATAATTTATGTTTCAAGAAATTGCATCACTAAAACAATGAGACATCTACATAAACGTGATGCAAATGAAGAAGTCTCACCACTAAATTTTTCTTGCGCTAATCTTGAGGAAGACTCTTCATCATTCCACTGTCTTTGGCTCTCATCAACTACTGTATTCTCCAGATCAACCTTTTCTGTCTACAATAATATAACATAGATAAAAGTTTACTTATACACGTGAAAAAGACAAAAGATTTATCCTTGATCAAAATGATAAAAATAAACCATCCATGCACAAATTCAAATTGCAAATGAAAGTATTTTGTTAAACAGCAAGGAAACAGTGAATAACGACTTAAATTGATGACTGTAACCCCTTTTAATAATGCATGGTTTAATAGACTTAATTAGAAAATATATTAATAAAAACATTCATCCTATGAAAAACCTACCCAGTTCTTCACCCATGACACAATATAATTCCGGGCCTTCGCATTATGTTAAAAGAGACTATGTTTTTCATTATCGAAGCCTACTTGCAGGACTCAAACGAGGGAAAAAATAAACCTTAATCCATTCATATATATCTAGCCAGTTAAGAACATTCAAAATTTGTAACAGCAGCATTTTAACTGGTAGAAAACTTTCAGAGGAAGAGAAATGAACACGAGATACATGCATGTCTCGTGAGAGTGACTCACTACGGGCTCATTCAAATCTATTCAAGGAGGGTTCAATTGAGCTTATATAATTTATGCCAACACCTGGTATTGATGACAAGGTCAATATAACTCACAAGAACAACGAAAAGAACTTTAAGACTTTCATATAAACTACCGGCCAACCATCTATGTTCCTAAGAATAGATTCACATTCCGGAGTGATAGCGTACACAATATTTTATTTTGTACCATACACCAATTTATGGTATTCAACTTAGAACTACACTACTTTTAAATGTGTCGAAGTGTTGGAGATTTGACTAGACGTACCTCTAATTGACGCAAAGTGTCAATGAGAATGGAGTGCTTCTGCTTAAGCAGCACAAGCTGGCTTTGCAGAGCCGCAAACTCACTCTTCATTATTTGCTCACTGTCCTGAATAGCCCCCTCGCTCACTCCCTCTTCCATAAGCCGAAGTCTCAGTTTCTCGGTTGAAACGGTTACATTGTCCAACGGAGCCATCAACTCGCTGTTCGACATCCGCGGGAACATGTCCTTCACCGCCTGCAACGCCTCCGTCCAGGACACGCGATCCTCACGCGTATCCGCCCTCAGGTGGAGCCTCTTCGTTCCGGTGAAGACCGAGAACCGCTTGTCATCCGATTTGCTCTCGCGAATGGTCGAAACCTGCAAACTCAATGCAAATAAATCTCGTCGAAATCCCTAATAATTGAAATTAAGTTAGGAGGAGTAGAACTAGGTCGTGCCTTGAGATGGATTTCCCCAAACGGCTTTCGCACGTGCTGGCAGGGATAGGAATTGCGGTTGCGAGTGATCCTGCGCATGGATTCTTCGCCAATAACCATGGTGCCTTTCTCGGTTTCGGGATTCACGACGATCTTATCAGGTCCGTGAATCTTATAGTAGGATAGAACACCGTCTTGGAGTACAAACCATCGCGGTCGCCATCCTTTGCCGTAATTCACCCATTTGTACAGTATTCCGGAGATTCCGTTGCCGACGAGGTCGTTGATCTTCACGTCCACCGGCTGCTCCCGCTGACTCCCGCTGAGGCTGTGCTTGTGACTGTGCCGCGGCGCCGAATCGGATCTCACGGTGGCGGCGGCGGCGGCGGGGAGTGGCGGCATGGGGAAGTCCGCGAACGAGGGTTTCACTGGCGAGGCCTGGTCGGAAATGGCGGACACGCAGCAGAAAGGATGCATGTAGAAGATTAATATTGATATCAGTGCGGTGAAAGCGTTGTTGTTAGGTGGTGGCGGCGGCGGCGGTAGATGACGGCGGTGGGGATTGGGTGGAGGTTCATGCTAAGCGCGATTAGGCGATCAGTAGTGGAAGGGGGTGAAGTAATTTGCGTGAGAAGAGAGGAAGATAAAAACGGTTATATGGAGATTAGAAGTAAAATAGTGAAATAAAAATAAATGAATAAAAGAAATAGGTGAAGTGTGAAATGAAGGGGCAAGGTCGAAGTCAGGATTAGAATATTAAATAAATGAATGAGTAATTAATATTGGAGAAGTTATGTGATGTGTTTCTCTATGGGAAGTTAAGGTGGAGAGAAGGGTTTTTTCCGGTGGGATGAGGTGGCAGCAAGAGGCAGAAAGAGAGAGAGAGAATGAGGCGGATGAAAGTAGAAAAACCGCTGGACTTGGAATTGGATGCCTTGGCTAAAGTTTTTAAATATTATGAGGAGGTTGGTTCAGAGTTGTGATCTGCGATCATGATTGACTCTTCTCAAACACCTTTTCCCTCTGGATTGAGGGGGTAATGATTGCCTGCACCGAGGATACAGGGGATAAGATGCCGCCGGCTCCATCAGCGCGTGACACGTGGGACGTTGACAAAAGGACATGTGGAAGGTGGTGAGTGGGAATATGCGTGGGAGTAAAGGAGTATGGCTTCCACGTTTTGGAGGGAATTAAATTCAGATTTAGATAACAGAAAAATGAAGGAACAGTCTGCCCCTGCCCTGCCCCTGCCCCTGCCCTGCATCACCCAACTGAAATCAAACCTTCCTATTTGCTTTTTCCGTTCAACAACACTTTCATCTGTTCAAAATATTCTTCTCTCAAAACACAACGTAAAATCTGGCCTAACTACCAAATACCAATATCAGCACGCGGCTACTTTTTTTTTATTTAAGTTCGCATGATATACATATAAAATATTAAATAAAAAACAAAAATGGAATCGATAATGACATCATCTAATTTGTGAATTATTTCATGGTGATAATAACGTGACGGTGGTATGTGTTTAGTTGAAATAAATTTGTTGGTATGACAGTTTTTTATTTTTAATTGGGTTTGTGTGAGTGGCAGAAGAATGAGAGAAAAAAAGTAAAGGAAATAGGGGTAGGGGTAGGGGTATGAGAGGAGAGGATAAAAGAAACAGAGTTGTATTGTATTGTATGAGGAAGGTACAGCATGAAAGATAGGTCATAGCCAGCCCCGGTTCAGGAAGTACCGCGCCGTGAACCATGTCTTGTCAATGTCCAGGTCAATCTTCATCAACTGTATCTTTTTATATTATTACTTTAATATCTCAACTCAAATTAATCACATTTATTTCAATTACAGATCAAAATTCACTAAATTAACTAAATCAATTTTACTTTCATTAAAACTAAGGAAAATTTAAATTATTTTTTATTTTACTTTTATTATTATTATATTTTAAAATTAAAAACAACATAATTAATTATGTTTACTTTCTCCTCTTTATATTCATGATTTTCTTGTATTCAAAGTAAAGCAATCCTCATTTTTATATGATTTTCTACACTCAAATTTTCCATCATAATAACCATAGCCACTCTTATATTAAAAAATAATTATAAATATATATAGGCAAATACAGAAATAAAAATTAAGTTATCCAAATTTAACTATCAATATTTCTTTTCCCCATCTACCAAACATTGGATTAATTTTAGATATCTAAACTTCATTAAGTAAGATAAAATTTTATTTTTTGCACTAAACTTAGAAACATAAAATTCCAACGGTTAGTTTTCTTCCTATGAAGAAAGCTCCACCCTCCAAGGATGTCCCAAACAAGACTTTATTAAATATAGATGCAATGGGTGGTGCAAATCTGTGACACACCCAGTGATGAGAGTCAGAGATACATTATGATTGCTTCTGCATGCTAGATTCATTCCAACCATGCAAGTTCTGTTTTCTATCACCATAAATTTAAGAATCAGTATAACTTACACTTGTGCAATTTTGTTTCAACCCCACAAACTAATATATATGACACAGTTTCTCAAAAAGTTTTATCTCATACCTTCTTTCTATACCAACTTTATGCCAGTTTTTGTAGCTCAACAGCATGACATTTAAAAAAATATATATATTGATTTAAACCACTTTTTATGGATAATAATTTCAGACTAACCTAATTGTTTCAATTTTTTATTCGTGATTTCCTGTAATGTTTTTTATGGATTGAACGGATCCAATATTCAAAGGGAAACAAATTTTTTATTTCAAATATTTAATGCATTTGAACTTGAAATTATTGGCTATATTGAAACAATAATTGAGCTTTTGATTATAATATGTCACTGTTTCCATTATTTTATTATGTTTAAATGGACTTGGGTTGGGAAGACCACATATTTAAAAATAATAATTATAAATTTAAAATTATTGTAAAATAATATTATTTTATATATATATATGTATTAAATTTATATATGAAATTATTATATATCTAAATATTAAAATTATTTTTTTTATTAATGCGTATTATAAATTAAAACAAATATGAACAAAAGAGAACAAAGATTAACAAAAGTAAAAGAATATGAGAATGAATATTTTTTCAATTGTATTTAGAAATCAGAACGAATAGTCTGAATATATATATATATATATATATATATATATATATATATATATATATATATATATATATATATATATATATATATATATATATATATATATATATAAATTTTTTTTTTATTTTTTTATATATTTTATAAAATATTTATTT
>Ga0123342_1006856_pt1 | contig 15499 bp, 8 predicted proteins | sample Turbeawhitnodule_FD_89960 | JGI IMG/M metagenome (GOLD analysis project Ga0123342, IMG submission 89960) | Root nodule microbial communities of legume samples collected from Mexico - Turtle bean Mexico white nodule | ecosystem: Host-associated > Plants > Roots > Nodule | place: Mexico: Nepantla... | reverse complement strand
TTTTTGATAAAATATGTTCTTTAGTTGTGGATAGTGAGTCATATTCTAACTTTTGTAGTGAAAGAGTGGTTCTCAAGTTAAATCTTCCTACCATACTTCACCCAAAACCTTATAAGTTACAACAAATTAATAAGGATTGTGGTATTGTTGTGAGTAGTCAAGTAAATATTCCAGTAACCTTGGGGTCTTATCAAGAAACCATTTTATGTGATATTATCCCAATGAATGTTGGACATCTTTTACTTGGCCACCCATGACTATCTGATCATAAAGCTATTCATGATGGAAAATCAAACAAAATTAGTTTTTGTCATGTAGGGAAAAGAATCACCCTTTGTCCTTTCATTCCTATTCAAGTCAAAGTAGATCAAGTTGCTTTACAAAACCTTATTGAAAATGAGAAGAGAGAGAAAGAGTAATTAGGAGAGATAAAGAAAATAGAAAGCGAAATAGAGGAGAAAGAAAAGAAAGTCAAGGTAAGGAATTTGTCTAAAGAGTTGACAAACAAAGATTCTCCATCCCTAGAAACTCAAAAGGAGGTACCTAAACTTATAGAGACATTAACAATAGAACCTCCTACAAATCTAGGATATGATAAGCAAGAAATAGAGATATCTTCTAAAGAGTTGATTAATATTGAGCATAAAGGAAAGGAGTCTAGTACTAATATTATTCATATGATTTCTAATGACTCTTTCCTTGATTCAAATATTTTGTTTAAAAATATTAATAAACTTAATACTCTCCATAGAGAAAATGATTTTCATCATACTTGTCAAATTTTTCAAAGGTTTTCTCTTATGAGTAGTTATCAATTTATACCTTTGTTTATTCAAATGTTGAAATACAACATAAATACTTTTTTTTCCTTCTTATACATATCTTTTTCTTCAAAATGATGGGGATTTAGTTGTGAGTCAACAAGTGAAAGTCAAGCCTTCTTTAGGACATTATGATAAAAATTGTTTAAGTCACATTATTCCTATCAAAGTTTGTGATGTTTTACTAGAAAGCCCACAAAATTTCTCCAGTACATTTTTTTCCCAGGGTTTTTTAATAAATTTACTTTCACTAACAAAGGAAACAACTTTGTGATTAGTTTTAATTTTGCAAATTCTCTGTCTAGAGCTAAACCAATTTTTGTTCAAACACCTTGTGAGGACTTACTTGTACTAAAACACAAAGATCAAACGTTTTGGAAAATTCATGAGGTACAAACTCAAAATAACAAAAATAGTACTACTTGAATCTATTTTATTAACCTATTAGGTAAGGGGTAAATTAACCTTCAACCAAAGGACCTATTTCCTCTTAAAAAACCATAGAAAAAGTTATACCTATTTTACCTCGACACAAATAATATTTTACATGTTTGTATCACCTGATTGAGGTAATTCTTTTTCTTATTCTACATTGTTTCTCCCTTTCTTGTGGTGTTTCATTTACCTACTTTAGGAAATAAGAACCATAATAAAGGTACCATACAAACTACTTTGTTTGTTTTTGATTTCCTTATCCATCAACCTTTACACTTATGCATTCTACTTATGTTTGTTGTTTTTGTCAAGTGGATTCATGAACCAAAAGGAACTTAAAGACATCTTTTTCACATAAGGTGACACTTTAAACTAGATCTGAGGATAGATCCTTTTGAAGGGAGGGAGCCTGATGGAGGACCATCCAAGCCACCATACACAAGAATAAAAGATAGATGTTATGTGTATCAATAATAGAATAAACATGTATAGGATTTTTGTTTTAAATTTCTATATAGATTATTTTATAGATGAAACAAAGATACTTTAGAAACCTTAACTTGTCACACAAGTAAGGGCTTCTAGAGCACCTTAGAAGAGTACACACGGCCTCCTTAAGCCACCACACTCACCATAGTTAAGTCTACTTAACTAGAGTTATGGTAGCTTAAGGAGCAAGCTACCTTCCTCTATAAATACTCTAAAACACTCTCATGTACTTAGATTTGCAAATACTGAATGAAGAACTTTGAATTTGGGACTCATTCTCTCCCAAATCTCCTTTTGTTAAAGAGTCTCCAAGGCCTAGTAAACCCTAAAAAGTTGGTCAAACCTCTTTCTACTTCTTAGCACCAAAACTACTGCAATTTCTCACCAAAACCTCTCATTCTCAATGCAAACTCCTTTCCATTCCAATGCCACTTCGTTTAACTTTCACAATCCATCATCTGGATTGCATCATTTGATCACATCAAATTCATTCACTTTAGTCAACATGACTTGTGGATTGAGTTAACTTGTAGCTCTTGACTACTTCTTCCTGCACCCCATGACTTCTTCATGCACCCTCATAAATTTCAAAATTTTAAAATTTCCCTTTAGTAAAAAGTTAAAAATAAAAGGCATTGACAGTGTTTTTCACATTTGGTTGGTGAGTGAAGAAAGTGTGTGGGTTGAAGGTGGTGGTGATGGCAGTGGTTATTGTGGTGGTGGTGGGTTATATTGACAACGATTGACAGTTGTTGGCAACGATCTGTGGTGGTGGTGGTATTTTCAGGTGAGTTTTCAGCTTCTTTATCCATGGTTGAGTTGCAGAGGTATTGTTGATTTTTTATGTTCTGGATTTGTTAATCCAACGCATCTACAAATTATAGAATCTACAAATTGAAGATTTTAGAAATTATATTTTGGATTATGTAAAACAAAACTCACTCCCAAATTCAAATTATTATTTCGAATTATGCAATTTATAATACATCTTTGTATTTTGCAAAGTTAGAATGTTAATCCGAATTGGAGAGTAAGTTTTGGGTTACCCAATCTACCATAAATGAGAAATGATTCATCATGTTTTCTTTCCATACAACATTATTGTGATTACATACTATTTAAACTAAACTCAGAATTCCATAACAATGTCAAATCATTTTTATTGACTGAATTTTTAATAATCATATATAAAAACATAAATTACTTAATAAATGATAACAACTTTAATTATTTTAAAGATGTATCTGCTACTCCAATGCAGTGTCAAACTAATGAATTGCAGATTGTTTTACCTTTTTTTTTAATAAAAGAATGAGTGGGTTGGTGAATTACTATACCAAAAAAATATTAAATGGCGCCAAACAGTGATTATCATCTTCATCACATCCCAAACTATATTTAACATATTCAAAATATAAAATGTTGTATAGTACTATTCTGATAGAGATTTAATGTTAAACCACGTTTAGATTTCAGTGTTTAAGAATTGATATGCATCATTATAAAAAAAAAACATTCATCATATTTTTAACCAAAATATAAAAAAAATATCAGAGTTTCATCATTCAAGAAAATTATAAGGCCTCATTAAATAAATAAAAAAGGATAATTATAGTTACATCCTCTATTATCAAAGTACACGCAATTACACTCCAGCAGATCTTTTTCTCATAGTCCAAAATGCAGCAAAGTAGCGATTCTGCAGAAAAATATAACTAATTAAAGTTAAATTAATGATTAAAATATTTTAATAGAATTAAAATTTATACATATATAGTAAAATTTGATCTCAAGTTTCAAAATTAATTCACTTCAGAAACTGTCTGCACACCTAATCATCACATAAAGGTTGGACCGGAATTTAATAACAGATATATTAAAAATGCTGAGCGCATGTGTACAGTAAGAAGCTTACTTGCATCATTGATCTAGGATTTGTGGTGTAAGTTGTCTCAATTGTGCTTTCTTTCTGCAACCAAACACAACAGATAATTAAAATATGATTTAGATAATCAAAATATTGCATAAATAGAAGGGCATTATTCAAGGAAGAGTTACCTCAAATTCAAATCCATAATTTAATGCAACACTCTTAACATCTTCCAAACTCAATTCAATGGACATTTCCTACAGAAAAGTTTTAGAATAGGATAATACACTACAAACATGGAAATGCTTAATAATAATAATAATCATAATAACAACTATAATAATAATAACTATAATAATAATAATAACAATAACTGTAATAATAATAATAACTATAATAATAATAAAAAAATAATAATAACTATAACAAAAGAGAAAGAATCATACATCTTCCTGTCCATACACATCTGCGAAGTGATATAGGAGAGGTCCCAAATTTATCCAAACCTGTAATCAAATGATATCTATGTCATGAATACGAAGAACAAATGAGAAAAATTAATGACAACCGATATATGATGTGTATTTGATGGTTTCAATTCATGAACTTACTCCCCCATCTTTCAAAATCTTTGAAATTATTTCAATGTACTCAACAATATTATGAGCAGTATCAATAAAGAAACACGTCACAACTGCATCCCAAGCACCTGCAAGGTCATTTTAAGTCTAATTAGAAATGATTATACAGGGGATAGCATGTTATATACCACATTATTTAAAATATAGATGGTAAAGTAGGTATTATAATGTTGAACTCTGTTTGTGAAAGATCAATTGACTTTTTAATAGTATCTAGAGACAACAACAATTGATTATAGAACCATGAAGCAGATATCCTCTGTTCAAATTCCAACTGTCAGGGTTCAAAATTTAATTATTTTAAAGAACAAAACTATTAGTTCTGAATCAGCAACAACTAAGTTTAAAGTAGTATTGGTAATTTCTCCTACCAACTTGGCTTGAATCACTGTAGACTTCAACAAAGTCACCTCCACACATGGAAAAGCCTTCAGTAATTCCTGCACTGCTACGATTGAAAAATATTATAATTATAAGATGTGATATACCATACCAGAAGATCTATTGAAGTTTAAATATTTCTACAAACTAGTAATCTTCTACATTCGCTGTTGATAACACTAACATATTTGACCAGATATTACTTTTTGAGCCTAAAAGAACAAGATTATCACTTTAACCAACAGAAAATTTTGATGTTATATTCTAATTATCCCAAAGATTGAGATGCAAGGTGAATAAGAACAAATGCATAAATCAATGTGATCCCTCTTTGTAACCTTTTATTCTACCAAAAAAATTTATTTTATTAAGAGAGTCATTCTTATACCTGGCTGGATGAATATCTGGTATTGAAACAGGACGAAGTTGATCACTGTCTGATAATGAATTGCAATTGCTGTGAATCCAAGGATAAATTGTCCACTCACCAGCAGTTTGGGAACTTAAATGTTTCATGAAGCAAAATTGATTGAGAACAAAAAGAGAAAAGACCCAAACATTAGAGAACAACAATCATCACTTTGTGAATTCAAAACAAATAAGCAATTGCTCAGACATTAACAAGATCAACATGAAATAGATAAGCCTTATTCATACTGGTTAAGAATAAAACTTGAGCATATCATCATGTAGTATGAAAATTCATTTCCCTGACTGATAAATCCTGCATTAAAATACGATATATTAGTTATAATATATGTATACTAATCATAATTCCCATGTAAACTTGATAATACATACACACCTAAACATGAAATCTCCAGGGCCAGCCGACCAAGCCCAGCACCAGGAACTAAACATGCAGGTGGACTGCTTAAGAAATTACACGCTATTAGTGTAAAAACAAATCTTGCAAACTATCTGCAAGTCAAAAGAAATTTCTCCAGTATCAAGATGTTAAGTTTTACCTCTTTTTACTGCGATTAGGAAATAGCATATTAAGCTCTTCAAGAATAGGATTGTAGCACTGATCACGTTCTTTTTTACCCTTTTAAAATACATTTTCAGAAGCATAAAAGTGGATAACGAATCAACTTTTTCATGACAACCAACATAAAAAAAAAATTAATAAAAGCAATAAATTAACATGCAGTACCTCTGCTGCCCAGTCCCTAACTATGTTCCTTATAATGCATCGCACCTGAGGTAAAAGCATTAACAAAATAAATATAAGCAACAAAAAACATGTAAAAGCCCCACTCTCTCAGAATTCTCTCAATGAGGAAAAATTGAAAAATACAAAGAGTAAACTATATAAGATTATGTTAAACAGAACTAATGATGTATGAATTATTACAGAAAACTACTTTCTTACTCTGGTACAGCCAAACCAGTGTCAAGTAAAAGTTTATTTTCTTTCTCAACCTGTCTATTTCTTAAATTTTGCTAACTTCCCAGATCTTGATTCATTTCAGGCAACACTACAGACACCATCTATTTTGTACCATAGATTAATCCAAAAAAAATGTTAAAAATAGTGGTTTATTAGAATAAAAATATCTTCAGGATCTCCATATTGATTAGAATAAAATATCTTCAGAATATTCTAATTTATTTCTCATATTTTGTTTCCTTATTTTAGAGAAAATGATTGTTACAAATAGAACAGATGAAAATGTATTTGGTGTGATGGTTATCGATATAATTATTTATTGTTTCCTTGTGTAGTTCAAGTAAAACTCTACCCATTAAGACCCAAACCTTTCTGATATCTTAAATTGGCAACAGAAAATAATTATGATTAGAATATAATTATACCTTATCTACATCAACTAAAGGAACATTCAATCGTAAAGATGGCTCCAACCATTGTTGCTGAGATGAGGTAACTGACACCTGAGATAAGGAATATGTTATAAATGGCTGTAGATCAGTATGGATGCATATTAGAGTAAAACTGGTAATGCAAAACACAATCATTAGTATATACTGAAAGCTAATTCTATTAGAACAAGACAAGATGTAGAAATCTAAAGACTGCATAAGGTTTGACCTTGAAATAGAATCAATACACTAAAAGGATGGTAAGAAAGAATTCTTTCTTTACAATTCAAATGTCCACATAGAATGGTATCAAATGAGATTTGAAGGACATTTATTACGATTTCTAGGCAACATGTCTCAATTGGCAGCACCTAAATTGTTATGAATACACTTTGATTTTTTGTGAGCATGTCTGAGAAAGAAAGAGGGAAGGTAGGAGGACGAAAGAGATATGTCAAATAAAAAATTAACTGATACTATATTAGTGCAAAAGTGCAAGAAGATGTCACAAGCATTCATTCAATTACTCTAAAATGTATCAAAACTTCTCTTTTTCTCAAGAATTATCATAACATCTACATAGATTAGTCACAAGGAATTTGGATAACTAATGACCAGTTTGATGACTCTAAAAAATGAAAAGATTTAGAATATTACAACAGACAAGGAATTACATTGCCATTGGAATCAGTAATAGAATGTCCACAATATTCAGTAGTTTCTTTAGTATTTATCAAGCTCGGAGAGAGGCTCCCAGTATTTGACTGGTGTTGACTCTCAATGTCCACCTCCTGTTGTTATCTACAGAGTCAAATTTCTAAATGAAAAAAAAAAATGATTGAACCAATGAAATGTCATAATTCTTATCTACTGGATCAAAAAGGTTCAGGATCACAAATGCTACAGAAACCTCATTTGAATGTGTCAGTCCTTGTGATCTGCATGTATGGTTGTTGTCTTCCACACAACAATCTTGATCAGATACAGAACACGTTATTCTCGAAGGGTCTGACTCACATGAACAGGCATTAATCCCTTCAGAAGCTAAATGATCTTTTTCGGCTGATTCAGGATGTGGATCTTCACTAAATTCTAGGTCCTGGCTCATGTCAAGTGGAGGTTCAAATGCCTACAGTTTTCATTTTAACAATATCAAATATGCCATAACACAGAAAATGAATTAGCCACTGACAGAGTTAATTCTAACCTGAAGCATGCCAAATATGAAATGAGAATTCATTGAGATACACCTGCACCAATGGGAAACACAACAAACCAAACTCTTCTGAGACTACAAACTTCACATTCAATTTCCAGTCATATCTGTTTCCATTATTAAATAAAATCTAATTATCCTTTATTAACGGTGGGAACATGCTATAACATTCATATGCATTCATTTTATAGCTCAATGAAAATATGAATTGAGAATAAAAAAATATATCTCTAATTATCACCTCCACTTGCAATTGTGCTTGCTAAAATTCTAATTTTCCTCTGAACAGGAACATTTTTTTATTCCAATTGAGGTATTTTTTTAAGAAGGTATTTACCTGGGAATTGTTTTTAAGAAAACTTACACATTTAACAAAAATCAAAGCTTAATATGGTAAAAGAATTCTAACCTTAAGCAATGCATATTGAAAAAGATAAGCAGTTCTGAGAAAGAACAGAAACAAGTCCATCAAAGCCAGTACAGCCTAGTTATAAGGTTAGTTAGAACATGTTTGTTTAGCTAATTATCGCGATTCAGCTACTCTCGAATAAAATGCTTTGCTTTGATTTTACATTCCAACAGAGTCCATGGCAAAATTAATTATTTATATATCATAATAATACTTCCTTGATTACGTCTAAGTTATCAGATTGTGTACAGACAAAAGGAAACACAAGAGGGGTTCAGTTATGTTTCTTATAAACTTTTCCGAATTCTTTAAAAAAGAAATCAAAATACAAATTTCAACAACTATACAAGATGAACAAAAGTACCATCCTAAGAATGATGTTTAGCTTTTATAAAAGTTGATATTTAATAACTACGTATGATGTGGAGAACTAAAGTACCTAAAGAATTTCATCTCAGTTTTGCCCATAGAAAGAGAGAAAAGCATATACTGAATACTGTTGAGTTATAACCATGCATACAAAAGATTAAAACATCGTTCTTGTCTTATTTGATCTCAAAACTAAAATATTTCCAAAAGTAGCTTGGTCCACAAATAAAGCATCATTAGAATCAACAACAGAATTCTTTGACAATTTTTTCTTTACAAGACTAACAAAAGAGAGAAAAATCATAATGCAATGAAAAAAGAGAAAGTTAAATATACCTGCGTAATCTTTGAAACTTTCGAGGATAGTGAGGTAACAAAGCCTACAAACACAAAAATAGGTTCAGTAAACAAGGGAATATAAAAATGAACAGAAATTTCAGGAAGAAATTACAAGAAAACAACTAGAGAACTGTGGAAACTATGTGCATTGACTGTTAGACACCATACAGACCATTAGCACTCTAATTTAGAAGCTAGATTAGGATTAATAATTCCTATAATAAATCCTGGATAAAGAATAAATTTATGCAGTTTTAGATAGATCATTCACACAATTCTCTCTGTATTATCTCTATTTTCAAATGACAGGAAAGCACGTTTCAACCCATCTCATTACCACAAGAGTCAATAGCCAGCAACATTGAAATTTGGACAGAATCAAAAACCAAGTGGCAACCAATCCAAGATATCCATTACGTGTTTGTCATGTTGTTTCTCTTTTGCATTGTTTGACTGACAGACAAAAGTTCAATCCATACAGTCTGAATTGACCAAAGTGTAACCATCTTGTTCAAGCTTAGAAAGACACAAACCAGAAATAACAGTGTAAACCCAAGGAAATATCGCTATTCAATGGGAAAAAAATATGCAATTCCTTAGAAGCTTTAGTTTTATTACCATTCTCTAATCAAAATTGGAGTTTCACATCACTCAATAATCTAAGTAACAAAGTTTTTTTCATAAAGATTGACATAGATTACTGAGGTGAAACTTCTGTTTAGATAGAAAAACAACACAAAAATCACATAAAGAACCACATCTAAGTTTTATCTTATTACAGGTTTTTTTTTTAAAAAAAAAACTGTCTACAACCATAATTTTGGCCACTACGTTTAAGTTCATTAACTCTCCATGATCACAATTGCAGAAGCATTTGTCTGGAATTTCCCACATTTCCGGAATTTAAAAGCTTGGTCCTACTCTATTTGTGCCTCATCACAGCCGTTCAGAAAGTCTGATAGTGGCAGAAAAAGGAAACAAAGCACCAGAAACTGAACAGTCAAACATCAAGTAAACAACATTGCACTGCCAGAATATCAAGCAAAAGCAGAGGACAAAAATACCTTATGGGCAGGTGGAAGCTTCCTGTATGACCTTTCATATCTTCTAACATCCTCCTCTGCAGCATCAGGATAGCTGCATCGGAGCAAATAAGTAAAAGATTCGGATACAGAATCTCACGATAAAAAAACAAAATATGACATGTAAAATCACAGTAAAATTTCATAAACAAACAAAAACAACAATATTTACTCATACAGCTAAAGAATTCAACAATATTTTTGTGGTTTTACACACTTGTAGCTGTGTGCATTTGAATTTCGACCAAGAACCGCTACTTTAATTTGATGCAATAACATTAGCAGTAACAGACAGAAAAATTAACAAATCAAATAATACAACGATAAAATTTAAATTTTTCATATTCGAAAGAAATAGTAAAACATAAAAAACAAAACACCATTTTCAATCAAGAAACTAGAAACCAGATAAGTACATCAGGCTCTCAGTTCTATTATTCATAAAATTAAATAAAAAAAAGTACCTTTACCACATAAATCAAAACAAACAGTTTCTTGTATTAGCGAAATTGATACACTTTTTCTATGAAACCAAAATAAGATAAAAGGAAAAGTAAAAATATAACAGTGAACTATAATTAAAAATTAAAAATTAAAAATTAAAAACATTAATTTCTTTTTCTCGGAACACTTGAACTAGCTCTTGAATCTCAGCATCATGAATTGACAAAAACAAAGATAAAAACACACTTCGTTTTGGCTTATATTGTTGAACGGTGATTTGAAAAGTACGAAAAATTGAAGAAAAGATGAGAAGAAACGAAGAACTACTTGAGGTAAGCGCTAATGATGCGTCTGAGTGATTGGATTTCAAGGGCTTCTTCAAGCTTTAAACGACGCCGTTGCTCCTCCTCTGCCTCCATCACTGTTTCTTTTCCCTTGCTTCTCACTCTGAAACACTATGAAGAGGAACATCTCCTCTAATATAAAAATAACAATAAATAAATAATAACAAAATAATTCATCGTAAAGGTAGGACTAAGGCAAATTCTTAAAATATTTGCATTCTTAAATCACACGATTCAAAATACAAATTTTATATTTTGAATTTTACAATCTATAATTTAAAAAATTATAAATATTAACCTTCTGCTCTGTAAATTTGCATTTTAAATCACAAAATTTCAAAATACAAATTTTATATTGTGGAATCTATAATTTAAAAAATCATAAATATTAACTTATATTTTCTCTGTAATTTTGAAAGTCTTCAGATTTTATATTCTATAATTAAAAAAATTAATAAAATATAGGATTATTTTCATAAATATGTAGGTATTTCAAGAATTTTGCATTTTGCGTCCTTCATAATTTTAGATTTAGGTTGTATTCTTATCAAATTTGAAATTTCAATTTTATTCTTTTAAAAAATTATTTATAAGCATTCAGTTTCAAAATGTGCAATCCGATGATTTTTCTTTAACGTTAAAAGTTAAAATTTTTGTTACAAATCCACATTTTAGAATATACAATTTAAAATACATATTATATATTCAAATACATACTTCCATTTGAAATGTACTTTATGAGATGTATTTGTTTTTTAAAGATCAATTTCTTAAAATATTCATAAATTTATATTCCGGAATATATAATCTAAATACAAATTATACAAATTTCAGAAAGGTAAAATTGAAATTTTAAATTTCATGGATGCAGTTTGAAGATAGAGAATGTAGAATGCGAGTGCCTTTGTTAAACATGCTATATTAATATATTATAGAAAAAGGCTCCTGCTATATACACCTCCATTTTTTATACAGACTCCCATTTTGTTTTTTAATGTTTTAAAATGTGTGCAAAACTAAAAATGTGTTTAAAAGTATAATCCACAATATAAAAGAAGAGGAAAAAAATATATTAATATTAAGAACTAAATTTTAAACACTTTTATTTTCTTAACATTTTAGAAAGTAATTTTCTAAACATGAAAATAAAAAAGTATTTTAAAATATTCTTTTTTGAGATGGAATAAGTATTGTTTTGTACCTTTCTCCATTTATTGTTTCATACCGTTAAATCAAATCATGTAATAACGAACAATTATCATTGTACAATTTCCAACTACGACCATCAAATCAAATTTTGATTTCCTCAAAATCCTTCTATAAATGAAAATAACTCTTTTTTTTTTAATTTAAGTAATAATCCCAACAATTAAATCATTGATTCTCCACATGGCAACGGAATATTCACTGCCACGTAACATTTTTTAAAAATCTTTATCAATTTAAAAACTTTCTCCTTTTCATTTTTACATAAGAAATTTAGTTATATTTTTTTGAAGAACTAAAAAAACAATCCTATATTCTTAGGACAAATTTTATGTAGATTTTTTTATAACTAAACAAATAAGTGTATTGAAAAGTTAAAAATATATTTAAACCTTACTTTTTATTAATGTATTCTTTTAATCTTTCCCTTGAGGGATTATAGTAATATATTACATTAGTAAAAATATATATCATTTAAATTTACCATATATAGTTGGATAATATGTGTAACAAAGTTTTGAATACTATTTGAATTTTATTTGATTATTATATTTTGTTATTATTATTTACTATATTTACAAGTACCTTGATTTTTTGTGTATCCTATATTTAATAATTCTTAAGTATATATTTTTTTCTAAAATTAAATTAATATTAAATATTATTTTAAGGATAAAAGGATTTTGTCTCTAAAATTTTAATGTTTGGTTTTAGTTCCTTAAAAAATTATTCTACTTTGGTCTCCTTTTAATTTGAAGATACATTACTTTTTTGTTCTCAAAGTAAGTTATATCCTACTTTTGAACATAAAAAATTAATATATTTTCAAATTAGAGAAGAAAACTAGTATAAGAATTTGAGAGATTAAAATCAAATATAAATGATTTCAAAAGAATTAAAGTATATATATATATATATAACTATAATAAAATTATTAATAAAAATTAATTTTAAAGAAGTTATTATATTGACTAAATTAGAGACTATTTTATAAATTAAAAAACTATTGGTATTTAAAGTAGTTTCTATTATTAATAAAAAATTGTAAAATAGTTTTTAAATTGATATTTAACTATTAACTACCAAAATTTTAGTTAATGACTACTATAGAATATATTAGTCTTTGTTAGTATTGTAAAGACAGATTTAGAATCTAAAATATTAGTAGCTAAATCTTGATAGATAATTTAGATGTCAATTTAGAAATTATTTTATAAAATTTAACTTAATAATAGAAACCACTTTAGATACCAATAGTTTTTTTAGTATCTAAAATAGTATATAACTTGGTCAATATAGTGTCTAATTTTTTTCGTCTCTAAATTTAGGTTGTTATTTAATAATTTTCTAAATTTGATTGTTATTTAATGATTTTTTTTAATTTATATTTCGTATTTTTAATTAATTTATAGATATTAATTTTAATTATATGATGTCGTTAACTATATATAAAAATATATATACTTATGAATAGAGATATGATGTTGTTGAAGATTTAAATTCATTAAACACATTACTTTAATAAAATGAAAAAAGAAAAAGTAATGAACTTACATCTACTATTACTAAAGGTATAACTCCAATTTTAAATATATGTCCTGGTCGAGGTCGAATGAGTCACGTCATTTGATATCATTGACCGATCAACCGGGTGATCAACCATATTAAAGAACAAATTGACAAATAAATGACAAGTAAGAAAACATCATATAAATCAAGGTAACCTCCCTACAAATTTGGGCCACATCTCGCCAAATCTTGGTGACACCCTGAGAAATCAGTTAACATTGATTTATTGAAGATATGCACCAGATACGGTCCGTGAATCAAATAGCCCACTACCAAACACTATAAATAAGTCGTCTACAAAGGAGTAAGGTACGTTTTGATCAATTACATCATACACTTTTAACACAGAGTACTTACTTGACTGTCGGAGAATCTTCTGCAAGTTAACTCCCAATTGAGCACCAAGGAGGAGCAACTGAGTACTAGAGAGCGAGTACGAGAAGAGTAAGGAGGAGTGATCGAGTACCAAAGAGCGAGTACGAGAAGATTAAGAAGGAAACACTAAGTACTAGAGAACTAGTACGAGAATAGTAAGGAGAAGCGACCGAGACATCAATGATAATTGTTACTACCAGTTCCAGTTCCAGGTACTATTTAGGCCCCTTTTAGTTTATACAATTACAATTGGCGCCCATTGTTGGGCTGAGATAGAGTCAAATCAAGCAACAAATGGTTTTGACAAGACAGATGATGAACGATAGAAGCTTACCATATGGCTATGCTCCAAACTTTACAAAAAGAAAGGAAGGAGATGTGTTAGAAGAATAAATAGGAGGTAGCCCTCCATCGAAAGAATGAAGAAGAGGTACAAATTCTCAAAGAGCAAAATAAACAAATGAGGCGAAAACTGGCCTAACCCATACCTGAAGCCAGGCATGAGCAATGTAGACAGACTCCTCCTCAGAGGAATGAACACACATAGAATTAGGAGAGAACGACTAAAGCCCGAACTCTGACTTATTAATCATCCAAGTTACATACAGAGCGCATGACAATCATAAAAAATGATCTAAAAGGACATTCTTTCACTGATGAAATCATGGAAGCACAACTCCCTCCTAACTGGAAAGGGTTGCTTATCAATCGATATGACGGTATCACGGATCCGGATGAGCACATCAACGTATACAAAACACAGATGAGTCTCTATAGCTCAGAAAAAATAGTATGGTGTCGGGTATTCCCCACCTCACTAAAAAATGAGCACTCAGTTGGTTCACTTGACTTCCATCTGACTCGGTGGATAATTTCAAAACCTTGTTATCTAAATTCGACACTCAATTTGCAACAAGTTGACCATGTCATTTAACATCCATAACATTTGTCAATATAGACAAGAGAAGGGTGAATCACTACGAGCATTTATGGAGAGGCTCAACAAATTATCTTTATACATCAGAAATCTCAGCCCAAAAGTAGTCGTGCATCATCTAGTCACGACACTTCGGTCAAGCTCATTTGTCGATAGTCTGTTTAAAAAATCAGGGAAAAACTTATACAAACTGAAGCAACGAGCGACTAAATTCATGCAATTGGAAGAATTGTGTGACTATCGCAATAATGTTTGAGTGGACAATGGTGGAGATAAAGGAAAAGAGAGGGATCACGATGGCTGACACACGCCCAGTAGATCTGATGGAAGAGGCCCCAGCACCAATCCATTGAAAGGCCACCAAAATATCAAATTGAGGCAACCACTAGAGTTATGGTCAAAGAGGGGTCAAAAGGACACATTCTACATGTCATAAACTCTAGTGTAGAATAGTTTTTACATTTTTGTCAAAGGTAACATAGTTTAATTCTTTTGTATTTTTTGTTGAAACATGCAAAGTGGTACTTAAAAGGTTAACCTAAGTTTAATTAGAGTTTCCTACTCCTAATTAAACTTAGGTCCAGCCCACATTTAGCCTAAGTGGAGCGTAAGGTTCTAGAACCCTTAGCACATGGAAGAATTCTAGAACCTACCTCACATGTGCTGAATTTAGGAGCCACCTTCCCATGTGCCAACATTTGAATTTCCCTCCAATTCTCTTTTCATTTTCAGCCCACTCTTGCTATAT
>Ga0123342_1006855_pt1 | contig 15500 bp, 10 predicted proteins | sample Turbeawhitnodule_FD_89960 | JGI IMG/M metagenome (GOLD analysis project Ga0123342, IMG submission 89960) | Root nodule microbial communities of legume samples collected from Mexico - Turtle bean Mexico white nodule | ecosystem: Host-associated > Plants > Roots > Nodule | place: Mexico: Nepantla... | reverse complement strand
TGAGGCTTCCATCACCACTGAGCTAGTGGCAAATAAAATTCGTTTTGTGAGGGTTGAGATATTTGTAGTCTTTTATGAAAAGAAAAGAATATATATATGTTAGAAAACAACAATAATATTATTAGGCTGTACAAATTTGGTTGGATGCTAAGAAGAACAAGAATTACAAAAAAATATCAAAGATAATTTGGTGGGTGTGGTCCCTAATTCACACCCTCATGAAGACAACATCTCGTGCCGATAAGAATTGGTTGCTTTATGATTTGTCAACTTTTGTTATTGGTTTATCTATGTGCCCCTTTCTTTTTTAGCCAATAAAAGAGATACCGTTCAATTAATAAATTTTGTATTAGAGATGCTAGACTATTCAAACGATGCTATCAACCCCTGTATGTTCTCTAAGGAGTGCAACTTGTGTGTCAAAGGGATGAAGAACAGAATCGCATCCACCAGAGATTGATGCACGTATCATGACCATACATTTCTTTTATTGGTATAATAATAGATGAGGAGACTGTGATAGTTTACTAAGTCTTTATTGTTTTTTTTGTTGTTATTATGAGAAAAAAAGTGGCTTAACTAGTAATGGTGTTCATTTAACCTATATTATAATTTACTATACATAATATACTAACACAAAATATGTTTTTTACGTATGAGATTTAGGACTAGTTACGTCAAGTAATAATTCGAATTAGTTGAAATAGATAAATTGTTGTCAAACATTATATTTGACACAAAAAGAAGTGTCTATTTATATTGTATCATGCACTAGATGGCATGAATGAATATTGAATAAGAACAAAATTTAAAAATTTACATCGATCAATGTATGACTTAATGTTTCTCAAATGATGATTCTCATCCAATACATGATGTACTACTTGAATAAATCATCTTGTCTACTTCACTAAAATGTGAAAAAAGTGATAAATTATTTTCATACAACTTTTAAATTGAATAATTATTATATATAAGAAAAGTCCCTCCATGTGGTGACAATTGAGAAGAGAAAATTGTAATGTACAAATACCATATATGAAACATTAATTAATTTATTAAGTAGGTCAATAAAAAATAAACTTATAAGGTGTTGATATAAAATGTCAAATAGCTTAATATCCTATCACATGATGTTCTTCTTTGTTTTTTCAATATCATCTCATCTCATGATGTAATGACAATAAAAACATGACACTGAGTTATGACTCCCAAATAACTGTAACACCTTATGAGAATGAGGATCCATGTAAACTTGTGTCCTCTCATTTGCAATTTGTCCCGCAATTACCTGAGGTAATATAGTGATATATCTACCTGGTTCATTGTTTCCATTGCCAAATTGGGAATTTTTTATATTCCTGAAAAGTAACAATGTAAATAATTCATTTAACAAAATAAATAAAAAAACATCATCATAATAAAAGTGCAAAAAAAGTAATAGATAAACACCTATTTATAAGCTATGTTTTCTGATATCCTTTTATAATGATAATTTTGAATAGTATGCATGTCATCCACTTCGTTGTCCACAATGACAAGAAGTGTTCTTGATGAGAAAGATGAGATCTCATGCATATGGAGAGTCATCATTGTGACTCTATCATTTCTCATTACATGAATCAAGTGAGATAAAGTATTTGTCTCATTTGCTATGCAAATAATAAATGGTTCATCTCTATAACCCACTTTGTTTACATCCTCAAAAGATAAAAATATTGATACTTTTTTCCAAGTATTTTTCTTAGTAGACTTTTTTTTTGTATTTTCAAACACAACATTAAAGTTCCCTATTTGCTCGTACACATGTTCACTATTGTGGGGGTGTCAAAACAACTATGTATAATGTGTTATCTTTAGGAAGCATGTCCTTCTCCAAAAATTGGGTGAATTTTCTATTAGTCCATCTATTTCTTTCTTTTAAATTAAATTATCTTAAAGTTCCTCGCAATCATGTAAAGTTACTGTGTTCTGGGCACAATCGTTGCTCCAAATCATACTTCAAACAATCTTACACACGAGTCTTATCAAAATTTTCTTCACCAACATCATGTATCATCTCTTCTAAATGATTGTTCTGACATAGTATGAATGTCTAATATTCTTTTGTGTCATGCAGATATTGTATACTTCTTCACCATACCAAAGATAAACAAGTGATCATGTATATTTCCAAGATTTTGATGAATCAAATTTAGACAACAAACAAAAGGAAACACTATGTCCCATTGATAATTGAGAGGTTTTTATATTTTGCAAAACAAATTGTTATAACTCATCAACCCCTTTTCAATCTCTTCATAATGCAATGTGCATTCAACTGACTTCAGTGTTAATAATTTGTATTTTGTATAAGAAACTTAAAAAACACATTCTTGTGACAAAATTCGTTAGAGAGAAATTTAACTCAACTATGAGATAACTAAAATCTCAAATCAAACTCTGCCGAAAGAATTTAGTACGTAATTAATTTTAAAAGAATTTAGTAGTGTAAAATAAATAAATTAGAATATAATTGTTCTAGCCAAGAGGGATGTCTCCTTACTAGAGCACAGTTAAGTCAGAAAGAATAGTTTCTAGCCTTATACTTTGTTTGGATTACAGACTGGATTTGAGGGAGAGGATTTGAGATGATTTGAAGGGAAAGTGTGAAGAAAGTGATGTTGTTTGGATTAAGGTAAATATACGGAAAAGTGTAGGGAAAGTTTATGAAAGTTTGTGAATGATGTGATGAGTATAATTAAAATTGTATTTTTTAATGGACAAAAATATAAGTTTACAAAATTAACCTTATATTTAAAAAATATTAAAAAAATAATTTAATTTATTTGCCTATAAATTATAATTATTTTTAATTAAAATATTATTTTAGTGATTGAAATATTATTTTGAGTAATATATTAGAACTATTTGATAAAATATAAAAATAATATAAAATTTAATAAAAAATATTTAAATATTTATAATTATAAATATTTGATAATTTTTTATAAATAACATTATTATTTTTATCTTTATTTTTTTATAATGAATGTAATTTTTACATAATTTTATTTTTTATCAAAAATATATTTCTTATTATTATTAATAATTAAAATTTATAATAATTATTAATTATTATATATTTTTCTGATATAAATTTATTTAAAATTTAATAATTTTATTTTTAAATATTATTATATTATATTTAATTATGTAATTTTATTTTAAATAATAATTTAAGTTTAAAATAAAAGAATAATAGAATAAATTATAAATATTTATTATATATATGTATCTTTCTTCGCAAATCTACGAAGAAAAGTTTCAAACTCAAAATTAGTCTCGAATTACGTGTTATTTCCAATATTTTTTCTTGATTTGTGTGTTTTACCGTAGCACATTACGTCTCCGTGTTTTTTTTCTTATGAAACAAACGGACCTTAGAGTATGTTTTGTCAGGTCATCTTCTTTCCCTTGTATAGAGTAATGCTCTTCCCCACTTCTCTTTGTATCTAGTCTTGTTTTGAGTTATATTCTAAAATTGATTACAACCCTGCATATACGGTCAATCTCCATAATTAACAGTATCACCTGTTTATGAGAAATAAATGAAATCTTTTTCATTAACTTTTGAGATCGACATTAAGACTATTTTATCACATGATCGGACTTGACCCATGACCTCATAACCCTAACCTTAGACATAAACAATGAGACTGATAAGTTCATAATCATTATTTACATAAATTGACATTAAAACTATTTCAGCACATGATCGGAGCCGACGTCCTCACAATAATATTTTCTCATAAAAAGTTATGATTTTTTCAGTTCATAAGAATAAAATAAATAATCCTCCTTTTAATAGTAAAATACATATAATAAAATAAGACATTTTACAAAATTTATCTCGACAAGATTGGGATAAAGAAGTGGATGGAGAAAGTTTTATTTATTTATATAGGAAAATTCCCGGGAGTAGATTGACATTTTGAGGGGGGAGTAAAGTAGGGGTGGTAGGGTCATTGTTGGGTTGCAGAGGGAGAATATTGGAGGAGCATTTAAGTGAAGAAGAAGTGTTGCATTGTGCAGTTAACTGGTGTGTGACTAATGAACCAATCTGAATAAAATATTATTAGAGGAGAGAGGATTGTTTTTGATACGTTGGGGTTAAATTTACAAGAATATCATAGGACATGAAACTGTAGATAGGGTCTTGGTCTTCTTCAACTTCCCAACCAACTTCCCAATTTTGTCTCTACAAATAACCCCATCAATTCCCTCGCTAAACAATTGCCACTTGTTGCGCCTCAGATTTCCTTTTCCTACGTGTTTGTGTCTGTACGCAGGTATAGACGTTTTGCCACTTGCCCTCATTATAAATGCAACATCTTTCTTACACCTAAAAAACACATTTCTAGCTAAGTTTGCTGTTTGTTGGGAACATGTACCATGAACACCTAAATGTCCTTCGACACGTACAAAGAGAAAAAGAAAAAGAAAGTAATAAATTTAGGAGATATGATATGATGAGAGAAGAAAGATAAAGAAAATTGAGGAATATGTAAGAGATATTTTTTTAAAGGAAGGTTTATATACCATCACATCATTCTTAATGTATATTTTCATTAATTGTTTTTTTCTTTTTTGAAATTTACATTCAGACCTTATCTTTCACAAATGATTGGTTGTCAACACAATTTTCTTTGAGGAATAACTTGTTTTGCAAACATAATTTGTATGATTTTTAAATACTGATCATTTTTATAGTTCCAAACGTAACTTATTTACTGATAAAAAAAAAATATCATAATTTGAGATGGTTAAAAAAATGAATTAACTACAAAAATAGGTATGTAAATATACATCCAGTTTATTTTTTAGAATCTTTAATAAAAAAAATAGTGGTTCATATCTTTTATAGTATATAAATGATGAATAAATATCTAAAAGGACTTATATAAGACATTTGATAAGAGTTATGACTAAAAGATTGGAAGTAGAACAAATAACTTAGAAGACTTTCTTTTGTGAAGAATTAATTGTTGCTTGATATTTCAATTTCTCTAGATTTGTAAAAATTGTACAAAGTTGTACATAGTTTATAAATTGTACAAAGTAGTATAATCTTTATTTTAGACTTTTTTTAGCAGAAAATGAATAAAATTAAAATGAATACTTTAGGAGTGTTCCAATTCTTATACAAGAGAGTCTCGCTACTTTGTACTTTAAAAAACTTTTGACCTTGTATTTAAGCCATTTTCTTAGGCCAATTTTCATGAGCAATGTATTAGGTCAATTAAAATATGATGTAAATAAGAAAAGAGAATCTGGCTAATTTTACAATTGGACCTCTTGGAGCCAATGCAACTCTAAATCATCTAGGATGCACAAATAAATGACTAGATTACAAATAGAAATGATGGATGGGCAATGAAAGTATAAAGATCCACCTATCATCATCTCAATGGTTGGAATTTTCACCCACTAAGCACCACTTCTCAACCTCTAATTTGAGACTATTTGCTTCATTGAGAGAAAGCCTATTGTGATCATGGGAATGTAGATGATTCTCTCCAATTAGAGTAGTATACTTGTCTAGATAGCAGTGGAAAAAAAGGAGCTTAGAATTGATAAATAAATGTTCTCCAAGATTGTGCACAATTTGTCTTAATTACCTCTTCTAAGTCTTTATATTCACCAACCAAATTCATCTTCTTCATTCAGTTTTCTTCATTTATTTAACCTTCTCAAATACTCCATCAAACCACAACATATACAAAAAAAAATAAAATTATATGGATTAACATTAATTAAATTTACACTCAGAATTCTTATAATGAAGAATGTATAACTTTTCTAATATTTTACACACTTTCCTGTTTAACTAACCTGAAACTGTTTTACTTTTCTTCATAAGTTATTTAGGTTTTCTTTTTATATTTAGGATACTACTTTATTGCATGAATATATTTGTACACTATACATATTACAAATATAATAATACTTTATATTTTTATATTATTTGTATATGTTTAATATATATATATAAATATAAATGCAAGCGTTACTTTTTCAGAATTATTTGGGAATGCCAATTAATTCCCTCATTTGTTTAGGTCACGTGTCCGTATTGAATGGAATGAAGATGTCCATTTCCTTAGGAAGACTACTTCTTCCTTTATCTCCGTATCTTTTTGTGGCATTCCATAATTTTTATAATTTCAGAAGTTCCTTATGTAATAAGTTAAATGTTTCTCCGTATCTTTTTGTGGCATTTTATAATTTTTATAATTCCAGAAGTTTCTTATATAATAAGTTAAATGCTTGAAGGAGACGTAAATTTGTATGTATTTTGAATTGGATAATTTATGAAATGGAAAGACTTTTTTAGATTGAACAATTCATAACTTAGAAATTTAAAAAAATATTTTGAATTAGGAAATGTGTAAGGTAAATATATATTCTAAATTACATGGAAAATATATTTTGGATTATATAAATCAAAAATTAATAATAAATTTAGAATTAATTTATCAACAAAATAATAATATATTATTTTAAACAATTACTTTGAAATTATACAAATTTAACGAACAATTTCAACAATTTCAGGTTACAAAATAACTTCCAATATACTTAATCCCAAATATTTACAAAATAAATAAATAAAATGGTGAAAGATACAGTGACAAATCAATATATGAGAACAGTAAATCACAACTAAAAAATTCATCTTTTCCACTACCTAATCACAAAACAACAGCAAAATCCTCCAAAATGCATAAAAAACTACCCAAAAAACCTTCAATGAGCTCAAATAGATGTTAAAGTACTTGAGGTGGGATGCATGGGACTGAGGCGCTGAGAAAGATAGAAAGAAGGTAAAAAGTTATTAAGAATTTTAGGATTTTTTTTTACTGAAGAATAGAACCGTATTTTCATATTTCTTATGGGAGTGCCACAAGAATATATGGAGGTGCAGGAAGAAGCAGCCCCTAACAAATAGAGAGTCCGAACACGGACTAGGGGAAGGCCTTCAGGCAGAGTATGAGTATTTTGTGTTGGGCCGAAAGGGCCCAAGTGTAGAGGAAAATCATGGGGTGTTTCTTCTTGCACCTCTATACTTTTCTTTCTGAACCCCTACATTTTTTGAAAATATCGAAATTACCTTTTACAATTTTAAGTGTTTCCAAAATGGTGATTTCGTAATCAAAAGATATTTTCATAATAGAAAATCTGGAAGACAAAAAATCATACCGAAATTTTTTTTCGGAATACATTTTTTTATTTCAAGATTTTTAAATCCGGAATTCATAAAACATGTTCCGGAAATATTTTGGAAAGAACAGTCTGAAAGTAATTTTTTAAAAGAGTTAAAATAGTCTTTTAGAAAGTGAGGGTGTGCAGAAAGAAATTTGTAGAGGTGCAGGAAGAAGTTACCAAAATAATGAGGCAATAACCCTGTAATATTTGGATTGGGCTGACATATATCTATACTTCGTAATCTTACTATTAGCATGCCTACAACGTTATTGACACTGTCAATGTTTGAAGTTACCCATACATCCCACCCTTTCCCCTGGTTCAAATCTCCTCTTTTTCCTGTGAGAAGTTCGTCATTTTTTTGGGAGTATTAGTGAACTTAACTGAGAAGCTCCCTCTTTTTCCTTTTCTTTCATAGATTTAAGGAAAGTTTCCTATATTTATTTCTTGTATAGAAAAAACAATTTATAAAATAAACACCTAATTATAAAGTTGAATTATTCATGGATGGAAAAAAATTAAGGAAACACGTTAAGAAGTTAGAAATAGCGCTATCCATTATTTTCAAAAGCAATTATATGACTATATTTAACTAGGTTGAATTAAAATAATCAAATGTTCTTTAATATTTCTTTATAATATGATATAATATTTTCATATCGCACTTTTTCATTAATACTTCCCTTGTATAGTGATTTTGGATGAGAACAATAATTACTGATTTATACTTTCAGGGTTTTCTGAGTGTGGAAATCGCTGTAAACAACGCATCTGAACTTTTGTTGTTGTTGTGTATACGCATCTGAATTCTAAGGATTATCTCTAGCAAAGCAGAAAAGTTACGAACTGAACCTCTGAGCTATTTCATCTGCAACTTAATTAGATAGAAATACAATTTTGTAACCAATAATAACGACACTTTTATGTATTAAAACATGAAGTTCTTTCCACAACCACCCAATTTGAGGACGATCGGGAAGAATTACAAAAATACAAGTTAACGTACGTCCAATAAATGAAGAAATGAGGTCCAAGAACCTAATTAATATTGATCCACACTTGTCATAATTAAAGAGGTTCGTGGATCTCGCCATCTCTACATATACCCACATCTATCTTCATGATTCCTGTCTTGTTCGTCTTCTTCACTCTGCAACAATTTCTCCTTGGTGCCTATCACACATGCATATCACAAAAGGTCAAAACATATAAAATTTGGGATTAAGATTTTAATAACTCCATGAGACATTGGTGTGTGTGAGAAGAACATACCCTATCCCACAGAAGCGGGTCTGGCTTTTTGTGCACCTCTATTTTTTGAAGCTGAGAAGGATCAGGCATCTGCCAGTGACATTCTGGATGAGGAACGAGATGTCTTTCATATTCAGTGAGTGTCTGGTGAAGTGTGGAATTGAGTTTTGCCTTTGAGAAGTAAAACACGAAAGGCTTCTGACACGGGTTTCTGCTAACAGGGCGAGTGTTGAATGCATACGCAGTGTAATCTGCTCTTCTATACCAATTCAGGAATGTTCTGGAAGGCATTTCCATCTCCCTCTGTGTGAATATCCCGCGAAATATTTGAACAGCAAAACCCCACGAAACTGAAATGGTCCATTTCCTTTTCTTGTCGTAGCAAATGGATTGCTGAACGAGGGATGCTGAGTCAAGCTTCATTGGAATAGTAAGCCTTTGAAGGGCTTCTACTCTGGTAGCATTCGGGAAGATTGGCTCAACCACATCAAGGTGGTGCAGTGACACCAATGGAGTCACTGGATGAGCTGCAAGAAGCCCGAACAGGTTCCCATACACATCGTACTGTTTCAACAAAACAAAGTGTGTCAGTGTAAGAGTTTGCTTCAACTCATTGTGCAAAAATCAACGTGAAATTTTATCAGTGGAATGCTTGTTCACCAAATAAATAATTTTTTTTGCAATGTGACTGTTATTAATCACACCTAATCAGTGGAAAAACAACAAAAGTCCTCATCATTTAGTGTGGTGTTGCTTGCTCAACTACCCAAAAACTATACTGATTAAACTCAAAATATAAGGTACCTAAACTGTAACTCTATATATGAAGCCCTTGCAACGAAATGGTAAAGGAAGAGTGTTTAGAAAGCTATGCAAATTAGAAAACAACATAGAAGAGGTACAAAGTTGGTCACCACCCACCGTCCCATAATGGATCGTGTTTGTTTGCAAGAGATTTGCAGTTAGATGCAAAATATCACTTTCAAACTAATCAAGTTCAGTAGCAACTGCTTTGGTATATAATGTAATACAATAACTAAAACATTTGACAGATAGCACCCAACTTACATAAAAGACAATCCAAACATACTCTATTAGTGTTTTTTTTTCCAAAGCAATCTTCTTTAAAAAGTGTGGTACGTTTTCTTAGCCAAATTTAAATATCAGTTGAATTGTTTGTAGAAGACTGTTTTTAATTTTCCGTTGGTATTGGTTATATGTTCTTCAATGTTTATAATTTTATATTATATTAGCACTTTTAATTTTGGATGATGATATAACATGAAAAACATATTAAAATAATAGTATTGAAGTTTGTAACGTATAAAAAATATAGATTTACAATATATCATTACTTAAAATATATCCATAGTGTTTACAAATGAAGGTGTTAACAATTTATTACTCTTCTAACAATACATGACTGGATACATTATTTGATATCATTTTAGTATTTTGTTTCATGGCAACTTCATTCAATGTTTAATATATGCGTATATAGTACTTTTAAAATAATTTTTAGTTAAAATATAATTTTAACTAATTTATATTAAAGAAAAAATGATAAAAAATTAAATAAATAAATTGAAGTATCTTAAACAAATAAATTGAAGAATTTGAGAGATATTGAAACTTATCTCATTATATTTAATATCGATTAGAGATTTTAAGCATTGATTATAATAATTACATACTTAAAAATAATAATTTATTTAATTCAATAAATATTGAAATATTTAATTTGATGTAACATTTTTCTATCTTATATATTAAATGTATACCTTAAAAAGTACAAAAGTTTTTAAAAAATATATACTGAGGAATTTATTTCGGTCATCAATTTAATGAATTATTTTTGTCTAATATTTTTTATCTTTATATTTGAAATAGTTGACACTGTCTCAGATCAGAAAGGAAAAATATAAGATGATGTATCTTATTTTCAGAAATAAACATAAACTAATAATACAAGGTGGATATATAATATTTTTTAGGATCCAAAGTGCTTCTCTAGAAATTTTTTATTAAATAAAAAATAAAAGGTATTAAAAAAAAATAGTAAAACATGATGTATTTTCCTTTCTTGTTTTTTCGCAGTTAAAGTTACTCTTTGTTTTTTTTCCCTATCTGTGCAGGTTTATATACAAAGGTTCTATTTATGATAAAAAAGTTAAACTTTTTCTATGTAAAAATTTCCACACACGCTAATTAATTCAACCAATCTAATTGATGAATTTACTAAAGAAATTGAAATGAAAAAAATCATTTTAAAAACTAACCTATACTTATTTCACTTCATTTTTTAAAAAACCTATAACTTTACTTTCAAACAAATAAATGTATTTGTTGAAAACTAAATAAAAGCTACCAAAAAAGTTAAATGTATTTAATTTGATATATGCATAACCTGGTTGTAGAAATAGAATAATGTTTTAAGAGTGTTGATATGTTGACAAGTAACCATCAAATTATAACTGAAAAGAAATTTTTTTATTTTATTAAAATAAAACAATTTTAAATTTCCATTGATTAAATACAATTGTGAAAGTATATTTTTCATGTTTTAAAAGCAGTTATGAGTAATTTGTATAGTAGAAGTTTATTTGGGAAATAAATTATAGTTATAAAGAAAAGAGAAAGATATAATGCAGACCACCGACACCATTGAGATAGCTTTGTACTGTTGTGAATAGCAGTAAAATGGAAAGTTGTAGAGTTGTATCTTTCACCACTTCTCCCTCCCATTGCTTTCTCCTTTCTCCAACTCACTCATTCACTTCTCAACAAAACACATCAACATTACAAATCCCCATTCCTATGCCATATCATTTCAGGAGTAACTGTGTCCCAACTTTTTTTAATCAAATTTTCTGTCAACTATTTTAACCTTAAATATAATAAATTATTTTGAAATAATCGTTTTTAATTAATTTTCCAATCAATTCAAAGGGTCTTGTAAATAAAGACTGATTGGGTAATATTTAAATAAATAAAAAATCTGAAAAAATAAATATGGAACATTTTAAAATACTTCTATCCTATTTTTAGAGCTTTTTAAAGTTACTGTTATTTTATATATGGACAAAGTTTCGTTTCCCACAGTAAATAACACTATTCGAAACCTTTATAATGATATTATAATATTTTTAATTAAAAATTAAAATAAAATAATTAAAATACTAATTTATTTGCTTTTTAAGAGTATGTTTTTACTGTAATGTCAAGTAGCAGGGTCCTTTATATATTCATGTGTTTATTTTGAATAGATTACATTAAAGTATAATTTTAATCGTACCTTGTGAGGATGATCAATGAGATAAACTTAACAAAATCTAGTTTTAGAAATATTTTTAATTTTATAAATAGTCTAAAATCATTTTTTTACATTTGGTTAAATACGGGCAAGACCTAATAAATTTAGCTTAAAACTTAGAAAAAACAAGTGTCTTATACTTGAATTAATTAATTAATTATGAAAAAGAAAAAGAAAATATTTTATTGATAATAATATATTCACAATCTCAATTTTTTTATAAAATGACAATACAACTCCTAATATTATTATTTTAATATTTTTTTATATCATTTATAAAATTATTTTATATTATATATTTATTTCTAAATTCATATTAGTAATTTATTAGTAGGGGAGAATTAGGAAGAAACCTGGTGAAAGCCGATTTCCTTAGTGAGTGGAACGCCGAGTTCAGCCATGCAAGCTTGCATTCGATCATCGGAGCCATAAAGAGCAGGGTACCGCTGAATACAACGGTCCTGAATTTTGCTCAGAGCTTTGGCCAAGGGGTAGCTGATGGCGAACCCACCTCCGCCGTAGGCCATGCCGTACGAGAAAAATATGTTCTGCAAGTGACTCTCCGACAAGCTCCCAATGTAGTACATGTGGTTGTGGTCGTACTTGTTCAGAATCTTCAGCAGGTTGTCGGTCACGAAAACGGTGTCGTCGTCCCCCATGACGAACCACCGGACGTCCTTCAGCCCCAAACGCAGCGTTTCGGTGACGATGCGGGAGATCCGAATGGCGGAGCGGTGACCCAGCTTGTTGGTGTAAACGAAATTGGAGGTGTCCGTGGAAACCTTCACCGGCGGCAACCCTTCCTTGGGGTCCTTCTTCACGTGATCGTCCAGCCACACCACTCCCCTCATCTCCTTCTTCCTGTACCAAATCTTTATGTAATTCTTTCTGTGCTCCCACAGCTTCGACGACGCCGCGATTCCGAACACCACGTGACGGAGCTCCGTTTTGTGATTCCCCGTTCCGGTGCGGGAAGCGGATGAAGATTCTCTCTTCTCCGTGACGTTTGCATATGGGATAGAGGAAGAAGAGAGGTGGTTGATGATGAAAGGCGCGTGGTTGCAGGCGCCTGAGGAGGTGGAGACAAGCTTCAGAGTGTAAAGCATGTAGGTGAGCGAAACGAACAGCATTAGCCATACCATAAGCTTCTGTGAGGCTGAGGATCGTGCCTGCGCCGGACATCGTCCCTGATCCCACGTTACTTTCTCCAAATCTTTCATTCTTCCACTTCCCTTACTTAACTTCTCTCCTCTATAAAATAATAATACAAAATATATTGAGAACCTTGTATACTCTGAAAAAAGATTATCAATGTATATTTTTCTAATGAATAATAAAAGAAAACAATGTTAATAGTACGTTCGAGATACGGAAACACAGTAGGAGGTAAGGAGTGAGTTTTAATGCAGTTAATTTTGAGGAAGATGCAGGAAATTACCGAGTTAAGTGAAAGAGAATGAAGGTAGAGGAGCATGCAGAGGTAGCAAGTTCCTCGATAGCAATACCAACCAATAGTTGTAGTTATAGAGTGAGTAAGAGTGCGTTGGGGTGATGGGTTTGTATATATGCAGTGGCAATGGGGAGAGTGAATGAATTAGATAAATACTCGTTATCGGAGTTAGACAAACGTCTACATTTCTACTTTCATAAGCTTCCTACACATGCCATATATGACAATTAGCAATTTTCACTTCTCTTTGTTTTTACTTTGCTGGGGTTAAGTGCTTAACTACTTTCCATCCAAAGCAACACACACTACTCTATCATCTACAACTCCTTATGGTAAAGTCCTTCCCCTTTGTCTTTTTCTTTCGTTTATCTTCTTTATACTGCCCAACTGCAACACATAACAAAATTATTATACCAATTCTTCTTTTTAACTTACATCAATTTATGTTCAACAATATCTCAATTAGTTTATGAAATATGAAAGATCTATGATTCTCTCTGACCATGATAAGTGATAGACAACATATCGTTAACAATATAATCGTGTGCTTCAAATTTTCATTTCGGACGAGACTTCTTTTCTATTTAGCAATGTTTCTTTTCTTGATAAAACCAGAGTTTCTTATCCTCAAAAGAAGTCAAAACCTTTTAAGGAAAAAAAGAAAGCAATCAATTTCTTCCAGCAACTATTTGTTGCACATACATAACACCTTTTACGTAGCACTTACCATGCTGAAGTTAGTGGAAGAGATTTTCTGCTGATTTCATTCGACTAGATGATATATAACCATATAGTTATTGCTAAATAGTTCACCTTTTTCACCTGGTCAACAGGTGTGGCTGTCATCGAATTAATTTTTACATACTATTTTACAATTGTTTTTAGTGTATAAATATTAATGCATTGTGATTGTCTTTTTTTTATCCTTTAGAACAATACAGAAAGCCACGTTGTGATTGTGTTTGAAATTATTTGTTAACTCCTCATCTTGTAAAACTATGCATTTTTATTTGTGCACCTGTGAGTTGTGGTTTTCATGATAGAGAATATGTATAACAAGATAATGCTTTATAAGGTGCATCTTTCATTAAATCAATGAGTTTAATTATTGTAAGAATACTAAATGCATTTTCTTAAAGTCAAAAGGTTTTCTTTATTACGTGTTTATTTATCGTAAAAGTACTTAAAAATCTGCATGATACTTTATTCTGTCTCTCTTCGAGTTTTTTTCCCACTAAAAAGTTTTATAATCTATACTATTCATTTGTCTGAAGTAAATTTATCTTATATGAATTTCATGAAAAATGCTGATGACATTCTGTGAATTGTCACAACTTGCATGTCCAAGCTGTAAACATGCATAAAGCAAAAGCAGAAGCAGAATGACTAATATAAAACGGTATTTATTTTTCCTTTAATGTATAATACAATACTGGGAACAACATATAATAATGAGAACTTTTACCCCACTAAACCACGATGAATTGTACATGTTTTTGAAAAACATCGTAAACATAATTTTTTAACTTTTTATTTTAACTTTTATCTAAACTAATTTTAGCGAATTTATTTAATTTTGTTCTTGTTTACTACTCTCAAATAAACTCTGTATTGTGTTTTGCTAACTTGTGCATCCTATAAGCGCAGAAAAAAAGTCTTAAGATTAACGTCTCACTATCATATGACCATCACGATCGGCGCAACAGAACATTGCAAGGGGTAGTTGTGTCTTGCAGATTTAGCCCCTCTAAAAGTTAAACATGGGCCTAACTTTCCGAGTGTTGGCCTGCCTGGAATATATCCAGACGTCTGCTTCTTCCTGCACCTCCATACTTTCTTCTCTCACCTCCATAGATTTTCGTATTTCCAAAAATGTCTCTATGTAATATTTCAGATTACATAATCCGAAAGTCATTTTTCAAATTTGTAATTAGCTTCCAGATTATATAATCCGGAAGTCTTTTTTAACTTCTAGATTATGTAATCCGGAAGTCTTTTTTTCAAATGCGTTTCCGAATTACATAATCCGAAAGTTATTCTATGGGGTGGCACAAGAAGGATAAAAATGTATTTTCATTTTTTTTTTCAGCAAAGAATCAATTAAATTAAATTAGGGGACACTTTAGGGGTGTCCCAACCCTTATACAAACCTTAAAAAACAAATAAGTCCGACTACATTTAAGAAACCTACTTAACCAAGCACACCTTGGCTCCAAAAAACAAAAAATAACCCCCATC
>Ga0123342_1006854_pt1 | contig 15500 bp, 9 predicted proteins | sample Turbeawhitnodule_FD_89960 | JGI IMG/M metagenome (GOLD analysis project Ga0123342, IMG submission 89960) | Root nodule microbial communities of legume samples collected from Mexico - Turtle bean Mexico white nodule | ecosystem: Host-associated > Plants > Roots > Nodule | place: Mexico: Nepantla... | reverse complement strand
TCAATTGTTGTTCTTCAATTCTTGTTGCTTGATTCCATTTGACAATATATGGACTTCCATGTGAGCTTTGGTTCGGTGCAAAGTCTTGGTGAGTTCTTGAATTAGAACATTGATCCAATTCTAGGTAAAGTGCCATTTCATGACCAACTCAAGTTGCTCCTAAGAATGTCAAAGAATCATGTATTCTTGTTATTGCATTCATATCAAAAGAGAAGGGTGATTGGGTTTCAAGTATATACGAAAGTTTAACTACGCTCTCTTGGCTAAATGGAGATGGCGCCTTGTATCTGAAGAGAAAGGAAGGTGGAAGGAGTTGCTGGACTCAAAGTATGATTTGAATTTGGAAAGTCCCCAAACACCAGTAAAATTCCAGACATGGTGGTGAAGAGACCGATCTAAAGTCTGTAGAGAGGGAGGAGGAATTGAGTGGTTCCAAGAAGAATTAGTATGGAAATTAGGAGGTGGAGACAAAGCTAGATTTTGAGAGGATGTGTGGTCTAACAATAATAACCTCTAATCCTTGTTCCCCATGTTGTACTCACTGTCTTTAAATCAGGGTCAAAAGGTGGAAGAGGTTGATGCATGAGTAGCTTCAGAATGGAAGTGGAATTTAAGGTGGAGACGTGTCAGATTTCAGTGGGAATCCTTGCTGGAAGCAGATCTTGTTATGCACATATCTCGGGCCAATTTGTCTAAGGAAGAGAAAGATATTCAGGCATGGAGGAGAGAAGAATCAGGGTTATTCTCTGTCATCTCAACATATGATTGCCTAGCTAAGCATGTCAGAGGCCCTCATCATGATGTGTTCCAGGACCTGTGGAAGGTTAAAGTGTTCCCCAATGTCATAACCACTGCATGAAGGGTTCTTTTAAGTAGAATCCCAACAAGATTGTATTTGAGCAGGAGAGGGGTGACGCTGAACACAACTATATGTGCAAAGTGCCAGATTAAGGATGAATCATGCCAACATCTCTCTTCTTAGAATGCAATTTTGCTCAGAGTGTTTGGGAGTTGTGTTACAATTGGATTGATATCATGTTTGTCCAACACAATGATTTAATGACTCATATTCAAAGCTTCCATCTGACACAGGTCAACAATAAGCAAAATTAGATCTGGAAAGGTGTCTGGGCAGCTATTGTGAGATGTATCTGGGAGCAAAGGAACCATATCGTCTTCAACCAAGGGTTTGTAGATGCGGAAGAGATATTCCAGGCAGCTCAACTCAAGTCGTGGCTATGGATTAAGCATAAGATTCACTCTTTCAACTACTCCTTTGTAGATTGGGTCTTGAACCCACTTATTTGTATCAGAAGCTATAAGTAAGTGGTATCAGTTGGTGAGCCAAAGGGGCCCTAGAGAAGTGGAAGGACTTATTGGCAAATCTGGTTATTGGTCTTAACATAAGGAATTTAGCTCAAATATGGTTTTATAAAGAGAGTCTAAAAGTAGGGGAAGTATACAAATGTAGGAAGCAAAAAGTGATGGTAGTTGGGGGCGGAGTATGGTTTATGTTGTTATTTTAGAATGGTTTTAATGAAGGTTACATCATCAATGACTATCTAGATAATAGTCTGGTTTTACATTTTAAGCATAATATGTGAGGGAACCAAGCTGTTTGGCAGTGGAATTTCTATAGAGGGTTGGGAATCTTGATTATATTGGAGGTCTGGAGTGTCAACAGAGTGATGCACAGTTACTTTTCTTAATGCAGTCCTGTTATGCAATGGCTTAGTTTTTGGTTTCCTGAGGACTGTGAAGCACAAAGGCGGCATAAGCTAGTGCATTCTGTGGCTTAAGCTGCTGGCAACGTTTATGGTTTTTGCGTATAAAATATACCTATTGAAATAATATAAGTGAAGTTAGGAGGCAGATAGTATAGATTCTGATATGGTATGTAGAAGGTCTAGTATTTTTGAAGTTGTAGGAGGTAAGTAAGTGTTGGGGAATGCTGGTTTGGTGTGGATGACGGATTGGGAAGGTATGCAAGAGTAATATGAAGACCTCAGGAGGTTTTTGGTCTGATGTTGAACTTGGTGTTGGATGTTGGATGTTGGATTGGTGGTGAAAGGTGCTCTAAGGCCAAAAAGCTTTGATATCCAAGTTAGTATTTGGGTATTGTTTTACAGGTCTGGCAGGAGAGGTAGAAACTGTGTGGCTAACAAACCTTGGTTCAACTAGCCTTTATACAGATATACCAGAAGCAGCCAAAGTAGAAGCAAGAGCAAGCTTTTTTTTGTCTGCTCAATTTTAACAAGATGTTTGATCATGTGGGCAGTTTTGGATCTAGCCTTTGAAACCCTTTTGTAAGTATACAGTTGTTTTTTGGTCAAAGGAACAACTAGGAAAAGGAGGTGCATATTAGCATAGGGTGTCTTGAAGTTTTTTCAAGGTTGCTGCATAATTCAGCAGCAATAGCTGTTATTCATTTTTCTGCTAGTCTTATTGCCTATTTGTTTGTGCGGGTGTTGGTTTTTGTAAAAGGATTGAGATACTCCTAAAGTGTCCAGTTTTAATTAAATTTATTCTTTGCTGATAAAAAAAACTAGACACTTAGAAGAATAAATATTGTAGGCTCTAGTAAAATACTGTAAGCTGATAAGATATTATATGAGGATGATTTTAAACTGAGTTGCTTTCAGATCCTACATATAAAGGTTATTTTTGTTAAAATATAAGGTGTTTTATTTATGTGTGTATCATTTGATTTATTTACAGAGTATAAATAGATAAAAGGAAGAGAAAGTTTAGGAATTATCTAGCTTATACATAATACTCAGTAATTTAAATCCTTGATCACAGGGATTTGATAGCTATTTACAATTAATGTTCCTATTTTCTTGTGATTCTAATAACTCACGCCAACACTCCCCCTCAAGTTGGTTTATAAATGTCCTTAATGACCAACTTGTCAAGGGAGTCATGAAAGTTCTTACCGGATACTGCCTTTGTAAGAATATCTGTCAACTGGTCTTCCGACTTGACAAAAGGAAATCGAATAATTTTCTCCTCGAGGTTTTGCTTGATGAAATGTCTATCTACTTCCACATGCTTTGTTCGATCATGTTGGACAAGGTTCTGTGAGATATCAATTGCAACTTTGGTGTCACAGAATAGGTTCATTTCCATGCCATTCCCCTAAACTCAGCTTCAGCACTAGACAAATCCACTACCTTTTGCTTTTTACTTTTCCATGTAACTAAATTCCCTCCCACAAATGTGAAGTATCCTGATGTAGATTTTCTTTCTGAAACATTCCCTGCCCAATCTACATCAGTGTACCCTTCAACACTCAAGTGATTATTCTTAGATAACATCAACCCCTTTCTTGGTGAGGTTTTTAAATAGCAAAGTGTTCGGTTTACTGCATCCATATGTTCTTCACTTGGATTATGCATAAATTGACTCACCACACTTACGACATTGGCAATATCATGGCGAATATGTGACAAATAGATAAGTTTTCCCACCAACTTTTGGTATCTTTCTTTATCCGTAGGCACTTGGTTTGTGTGTTGTGATAGTTTGTGATTTTGGACTATTGGAGTATTTGCTGGTTTATAGTCCAGCAGCCCCACTTCAGCCAATAGGTTCAACACATACTTTCTTTGAGACAAAAAAATTTCTTTGTGACCTCTCCACCTCTATTCCCAAGAAGAACTTGAGTCCATCCAAATTCTTCATTTCAAACTCAGCTGCCAATTGCTCTTGTAGTCTTGAAATTTCTTCAGTATCATCTCTAGTAATAATCATGTCATCTACATAAACAATAAGAGTTGTCACCTTTCCTTGTCGATGCTTTAAGAATAGGTTGTGATTTGCCTTACTTTGGTTAAAACCATATCTTCTCATAGCTGAGCTAAACCTTCCAAACCATGCTTGAGGTGATTTTTTTAATCCATATAATGTCTGCTCTAACTTACATACCACCTTGGTTTTGGAAGAGGGCATATAGCCCGATGGGATATACATATAAACCTCTTCTTCAATATTTCCATGGAGAAAAATGTTCTTCACGTTGAGTTGGAGTAGTGGCCAATCCAAATTTTCTGCAAGAGATAATATGACTCTAATAGTATTTAGTTTGGTCACCGGTGAAAAAGTTTTTGTAAAATCTATATTGTATGTCTGTGTGAACCCTTTAGCCACTAGCCTTTCCTTGTGTCGATCAATGGATCCATCGGCTTTGTATTTGACTGAGAACACCCACTTGCACCCCACTATCTTCTTCCCTTTAGGAAGTGGTATCAACCTCCATGTATTATTCTTTTGTGAAGCTTCCATTTCCTCTTGTATGGCTTGTGCCCACTTAGGATCAACTAAGGCTTCTTCCACATTCTTTGGATATGACAAGAGAGTAATATCTTTGTGAAGGCTTGAATAGACTTTGATAAATGTTGAGTAGTCACATAATTTGTAATGGGGTATTTGGATCGCCTTTCTTCTATATTATGAGAGTATCTAATGGGTGGCTTTCTTCAGTTATTCCTGACATGTTTTGTGTTTTCGGCTTTATGTGTTTGGGTATGTTCTTTTCTGTTTGCACCAAAGCTCAATTTGTCTTCATTTCTCTCTATATAAATAACATATGGCTACATTGAATGTTGACAAGTGTGTAATAATACTTTTACATTTTATGTTTCTTTGATCCTCTTTCTTTGTCTGTTAAACCTTATGTGCCAAACACAAATTTTTAATTCACCATTTTCGTGAGAGTTTTTTGTTTTGTTTTTGAAATTATATTTTTTTCATTTACATAACTTGAATTTGAGACCACTTTAGAAGATAATGAACTATTAATATAATTTATTTGAAAATTTTCTTTTTTTGAAATATTATTTATCATATGATTTAATTACTTAATCCCTTAGTTACACAAATTTTATGTTTTATTTCATATACTCAAATAATCATATTTTATTTTTTATATAGACATGCCATTTTATGTTTTATAATAAAATAAAAATATTAAAAGTGATATATATATATATATATATATATATATAAAGATTGAAATGTGATGTTTTGGAAAGACTATAAGTAAAAAGAAAATTGTAACTTTGAAAACGAAATATGTAATTAAATTTGAATATGATTATGATAGTGACAAACCAAGAATTACCTAACAAATACTGAAAACCAAATATTGGTGTACATTCCCCCTTGCCCGAAATACAAAGTTAAGATTTGGATAGTGAAGAATAATGTGGCAGAATCACGGAACCTTAATATACAACTAAAGACCTTAAAAGGACACTTGCCTAGTGAGAATGAAACAGCACCAACAAACAGTGAACACCAACATCAGCACCAACACACACAAACACCACTTACCCAATAACCGACCCACTTCGGAAATTGTTCTTAGAAAGTTCCTAACAATAACCTACGCTTATTTTTCAATTTTAAGAGATAGAAAGGGCAAGAAGTGGTATTTCTAGTGGACCCACTGGGTGTAAACAAATTATGACCCTTTATAATCAATTATATTTATAGCTAAACTTTAAATAAGTTTATGAAAATTTAATTTTAAAATTGCTCTTATCTCGTAACAATTATCTGTGAAAAAGTGTTGTAAAGCTGGATGAACATATCAATAAATATTGCAAAACAAAAATGAGTGTGGACAAAAAACTTTAACGATTTTTGGTGTTGTTGGAGGAGATCTCGAAAGTGTAGTGGAGACTAGATATGTTCTAAATTTGATGTGCAATATTGTCCTCTCCACCTAGAATGTGGTTGCACGACCGGGAAGGTTCACGTCCTTTGTTTTCTTTGTGTTCTTTCTTCTTTGTGCTCTTTCCCACAATTCTGACAGTTGTTCCATTTTTGGTGGTCTGTCAATGGAACGTGCCACAAATTCGATTATGAAGATGCAACAAATTTTTGGTTCCTCTTCCTATATAAAAAGGGGTTTCGTTCTCACTTTTACTCACAACTTCATTGTCTCACCATCTTCCTCATCTCACTCACGTTTCATCTTCCTCTTTATTCTTTTCTTTTAAATTATAATATTTTTGGGTTTTATTGGGTTCCTACTCTTTTAAGAGTAGCTTGCTAGTTCTGATTCAAGAAAATTTTTGAGAAATTCATGTTATATCCTAAGAGACTTGTACAATATATCGCAGATAAATCCTTACGGACCGTGACCACTCATGCTTTGGAAAATCAACTTTATTCGTATTTTAAAGCCTTAATTACTAAAAAAGTGATGTTTGTTTTTGTAAATCAAGTTATTTAATATTAGTTAATTATAAAAAAAGTGATAATATATTTGTAAATTTTTTTATACACTCGTAATAACATATGATATTTATGAATATAAAAGAGTATAAAACTTAACTGAATCCTGTTCGAAAATTATTTATTTATAGATTCTTTTAATTCAAATTATTAAAAAGATATTAAGTAATTATATATAACTGAATTTTATATTAATAATATATAATCATTATTAATTTATAGTTATTATTAAATTATTATGTGTCTTAAATATTATATTAAATGTATTATTATTATATATATATATATATATATAATTACTTTTGTTTGGACATAAACCAAATAGTGTGTATAAAACAAAAAAAGAAAAATTATTACAAAAGTCATAAACAAAAAAGAATCTTGTTTTCTAGCTAAATTTAAGTTGATATTTCAAACATTGAACTTATCTTTTGAAAATGACATTTTTTTGTTAAAAATGACTAAAAATAGAAACTTTTACAAAACATATTAAAAATTTCTCATAAGAATTTGATTTGTTTGTAAGTATGTGAATAAAACAATATGTTTTGTCAAGTAAATACCTTGCTTTTAGTAAAAGAAAAAAAACCTTAGTGTATATTTCACATCACGCAATAATTATCACTTTACAAATTTTAAAACGCATTATTATATTTCTATATTGTACATTTCACTATTTTAATAAATGCAATGACAAAAATAAGAACAATATCACATTACTTTATAAAAAAATAGATTCTTTTGATTTTTTAATATTCTTATTTTTTTTTCAACAATTAGACTTTTTGTACGAAGTATTTAGTAGTTTTGTCCATATTAGCACAACCTAGTATTTTAGCTACTTTAAAAGAAGTTGGATATCTGATAATATTCTTTAATATATAGATCAAAATATAAATTTTTAGATAAAATAATTGAATTGGATACTTCTCAAATCATGGAACATGTTAGTGTATTGTTATAGAATTAAAAGATTGATAAAATAAATAAAAAATACTAAACACATGATGATAAAATATGTAAATAATAAAATTTGACGAAAACAATAATTGTTTAGTAATTGCATAATTAAATAATAAAATAGGTATTTATTTTTAGTGTGGGACCCAGTGAGTTGTTACGAATGAATAAGCAGCAATTTGGCAAAGACATTGAAGGCGGCGTAAAAAGCGTAGTTGAAGTCTGCATAACCTTTTTGCCCTTTTTTCCATTGTGGGTCCCACTTTTTTATCTGACGTCATCTCCATCCTTAACCACTCTCATGTCTATCATTCACCTCTTTGCTTACTCATCTGCCACCTGTCACCACCCTAGCTTTTCACCACTTTAATCATTTCTAATAAATAATTTACTATTATTTAATCAAAATTAACTTTTTATTTTAATTTAAGATCAACTAAAATATTCTTCTTGTACCAATCCGAATCTTCTTAATTAGAAACCAAGTAACTAAATTTTAACCTTAACTATATTTATTAGAGAGATAATGGCAACTTTGTCTTTTAATTGAATAATTTTATCTTTTTAACAAATAAAAGTATTTTATTTATTTATGTTCTTATATACAACTGAAGAGTTGAGAATAAAGATATTTTAGATATAAATTTATTTTTAACTCTTCAAAACACATTTTAAAAATAAAATTATGAAAATTTTAAATGTTAAATTAGATATCAAATGGTAATTGATATTAATGATGTGATCTAAATAAATCTGAGGTTAAACTAATTTAATGATTTTTATTTTCAAATAAGTAAATAAATTTTTTAATATCATTTTCCAAAATTATATATTTAAATTGTTTATTTTTTAACTAAATATTTTTTAAAATAATAAAATTATAAAAATTATAGAATTATACATTTTGATGTAATAAAAAATATTAATATTTTTGCTAATAACAATAAAAAAAACCTCTACTTTCCCACATTGTGGTAAGGGTAGAGGTTCATGAACCCATATTGGAAATTTAGTCATATTAAAAATAAATAAAAAAGCCTAGGGTAGGGTGGTAAGAAAATGGGTTTCATATTCTATTATGTACGGTCCAATGTTTAATTAATTTTTTTTTTTCAAAACATTAGAAATATAGAGGAGGCAAAAAAGGACAACACTATTTTATGTTAGTCACATATATTATCTACACAGTTTTATATTAAAAGTAAAATTATTTAATATATCCTTCATATAAATCAAAATTGATATAATACATATATTTTTTTAAAATATACTAAAATATGAATCATTTCATCATAATAATAATATTATTATTATTAATATTCAATTCTAATAAAAAAAATAAGCATGTTATAAAAAAATGTAATTTAATGATCAAATCAGTAAAAATTAATTTTTATATAAATAATTGACAAGTATAATCTTATCTTTTTTCTATTTTCTTTATATATATATATATATATATATATATATATAAAAGTTTACAACGATATACCATGTTAGTGTACTTAGTATATAATAATTTATTGTTGAATTACAGTATAAAAGTAACTTACACCAACTATACTGTCTTCAAAATTAAAAATGAGATGTGTTGAATTAAAAATACTTTAACAATGTTAATGTATATAAAATAATGTATATGGAATAATGTACGGAACTTAAGAGGGAATCATTTAAGCATATTTTAGGTTTGATCCATATTCCAAATTTTTTTTTTATCAAACTTTACTTATTTTTTTACCAAACCGAACTTTTGAAGTGAAACATAGAAGAATGAACCATGTCCAAGAAAAAAAAAATGTACATCAAATATTTTTTTTTATCAAACTCTGTTCTTACTTTTTATTTCGTATGAGTTTAAAATCTGAAGTTATGTGTAAAAGGTTGAAATTAGTTTCACTTATACACAATTTTATTTATGTAAATAAAGTTAAGTTTAAAAGGTTGAAATTAGCTTCACTTATATTTAATATAGATTAAAAGTCATTTCTTTCTAATTCCCAAAATTGAAAAAACAGTTTCTTTGAAGATGTCTAAGATGTTCTTTCTTGAATTTACTAAATTAAAATCATTAACAATAGAAAAATGTGAAAGAAATACATGTCTTTTTTCCTTATTTATTTTTTAGTTTTAGTTTGTGTCTAACTTGCTCTTGCACTTTTTTTATGGTTAATTTATTAAAATTTAAGGATGTGTGAGAAAATGAGAAATTACTCACATAAGCATTTGTCACCTTAATCAAAATTAACAATTAGCACAATATATTTGAAAAAAACCCTATTTTTAAAAAATTTAAAAGATTAAAGTAAAATAAAGAGAAGATGAAGAACAAAAGTGTTTTTATAACAAAGAAATGGAAAAGTGCAAAAGAGAAAAAGAAGAAAGTTTAAAAAGGGATGGTATTGTGTCTCTGATGCCTCATGTTGTTGGTGCTTTTTGCAGGGTGACTTTTTCCCTCAGAGGGTTTTTGTAGCTTTTTTAGTGCAAAGTTTCACCCTTGAAAAGTTCCTTGGAAACAAAAGCTGCTTTTTTACTATCTCATTTTCTTTCTCTCTCTTTCTGTATCTCACTCTTTCTTTCTCTGTTCTATCTATATCTATGTATCTTGGAAGTGCTGAGAAGCTACACAGTGTTCTTCTGGACAAAAACCATTGAACAACAGTAGCATTAATTAATTGAGAAGGGGACATGTCTAATAAGGATCCGGGTATTAGGCTCTTTGGCAGGAAGATTCCGTTGCCGGAATCTCAGATTCCGGCAAGTTCTCAGATGGGGTATCAGATTCAGGCCAGCTCTGCAACCATGGTACTTACTCATAAAGGATACCCAAAAGCCATTTTTCTTGGACTGATGTAGTATTTTCTTTCGTGGGTTTTCTATTAAAAAAAAAACATCCCTTTTGCTATGCCATAACTGGTTACAAGAATTATGTTCTAGCTTTAGAATAGTGTGAAAATATAAAGAGTATTTATTCCCAAGAAATTTCCCTTTCAACATTTTGAGAATATGTATCTGATGCACGTTCACATTCATGGGAAAAAGGGTTGTCTCAGTCGTTCATTTGGAGTAAACTTCTGGTTGACAATTTGTCTTTATGTTTTCTCGTTTCTACATGAAATTTTGTGAATTAAGACCAAGGTTGGTGAAGTTGTCTTGTGTGAGCAATTGAGTTCTTAAAGAATATATGCCTAACATTTGGTTTTTGTTGTCATGAGAGTGTGTAGTTTTGTATTGGATATCAAATAGTTTCTGCTACACCTCCATGGTGTTTTCTGTTTATTTAAAAGCCTGTCATACTGCTGAAAGAAATATAACATTAACTTGTTTCATCTTTATAGGAGCAATGCCGTTGATTATCTATCAATCAGTTCCTTTCCATCTTTAGACAAAAGTGTTGATAAATGCGATGAATATTTTCTTTTATTTACTTATTCATTTTTCCCTTATCAGCACTTCAGCAGTTTGCATAAAAAAAACTCTGTTTCCCTTTTGAACTTATGGATCCGTCCCTCCTAAAAGTTCGCAACAATCAAGTCCAAAAGTTTCTAGGTGCTTTTTCTGGTCATTTTTTCAGTAGATGTATGCAACTGTTGCTGTTTATAAGTGTCTTATTGTTTCTCAGTTCTAGTATGATTCATTTTCATGAATATGACATGGTTTGATGGGAGAGATAAACTGAAATTGACACAGATTAGTAGCAGGAGATGGACATGGTTTCATGTATGAACTAATATGCTATTACTTGAGAAATTACTGAGTAAATTCCAATTGTTTTTCAGAGGAAATAATATAACATGATTGTGCCGTTCTTTGATTTTGTTTCTTGTCTATTCTTAATTTTCGCAGTTCTGCTTAACTTGTCATTGATTATAGCATAAATTTCAGAATGCTTGCGGTGGCTTAAAGAAAAAAGAAGTTGAAATTCCCTATACTGAAAACTCTGAGCAACCAGAGAATTATTCTGATTCAAGGGATAGCAAACAAGAGTTCCCACATAATAATAATCAGCAGGAAAATGGGTCAAAAGTAAATACCAAAACTGTGGAAAATAATACAGAGAGTAGCAGTACAGATGAAGATAAAATCTTCAAGAAACCAGACAAGATTCTTCATTGTCCCCGATGCAACAGTTTAGACACTAAATTCTGTTATTTCAACAACTACAATGTCAATCAACCTCGGCATTTCTGCAAGAACTGCCAAAGGTATTGGACTGCAGGTGGAACGATGAGAAATGTTCCTGTGGGTGCTGGGAGACGAAAGAACAAGCACCTAGCTTCTCAATACCAGCACATTATTGTATCTTGTGATGGAGTTCCAACTACAAACGACTCTTCTTGTCACCAACATGTTACAACTCTTCAATCTGCTGCTGTTTTCAGGTCTTCAACAGATAATGGTACTGTGTTGAAATTTTGTCCAGATGCCCCTCCTGTTTGTGAATCCATGGACTCAATGCTTAATCTTAAAGATCAAAATCGAAGTGTTGATGAAAATATTGTCAATTGTGCAGAAAAAGGGGAGGAGGAAGTATCCCTCTGTGCATCAGCATCTATGACCAATGCTTGTACTGCAAGAAACACATTAACTGAACCTGCTGCATCAAAACCTCTGCAGTGTTATCCTGTTCCTCCGTGGATAATCCCTTGGAATCAAGATTGGAACAATGCTGCCTCCACTGCATCAGTTCAACCCTCTTCACTACACATGTGTAACCCTTATAGTGCCGACCCCGCTTCAATGCAGTGGTGTCCTACACCAATGATGGCTGTTCCAACCATCTACCCACCAAGCTTTCCCTTGCAATTTGTTCCTGGATCATACTGGGGTGGACAACCTATGTGGGGTGGTGGAACAGGAGCAGTTTCAATGGGTTTCAATGCCTGCCTTTCACCCACTTCCTCTACCAGTAATAGCTGCTGCTCGGGCAACGGCTCCCCAACACTTGGCAAACACACAAGAGATAACAATGTTTCAACAGATGAAGAAAAATCAGACATGTGTGTGTTGGTTCCAACGACTCTTAGAATTGATGATCCAAACGAGGCTGCAAAATGTCCTACATTTGCTTCATCAGGAATCAAGCCTGAAAACCAGCAATGTGTAGCAGAAGGTACTATTTCAAAAAGGGCAAAGCCTAGAGAAGGCAAAGAGCGTGTGTTGGGTGTGTCTCAAATCTTGGAAGCTAACCCTGCAGCTATATCTCGTGCTCATGCATTCCAAGAGGGCATATAAGCAGTTTCTAGCCTCCACTTCCCCTTCATAATCATGTTCATATTGCTTGGTTCACATGCATAGAATTTATTTTGCAGGTAGCATTTTTAGTTTGTGTAGTAGTCCATTTTGTAACTACATTCTCTTGTACTTAAATCTATATTTGAGTTATGCTCTCTCATATTGTTGATTCTTGGAGACGCTAGCTACTGCAACAATAATACAGTGATCCCTGCATCACTCTTCATTTAAGGTAGTTTAGTGATTGTTCTTGTGTGTAGCCCATGCTCCACAAATTCTTAGGTTTCTTGTCCCTTGTTCTGACCAAGAATTCTTAATTTCTCTGAAAATAATGCTACACCAAATCAATTAAAAACGTGGCACTGTAATTATATATGCATATGTATTGGCAAAAAATAATCTTGTATTAGTGTTACCATCACTTTACGTGGCATTACTTAATTCCTTTTGTGTGGACAAAGTAATGGTTTTGGACGACACGGAAGAGTTTGTTTTTGAATTTGATTCCATTCCCAATTTGGGAAAATAGCAGCCCTTGAAAAAAGTTGTTGGGCTAAAAGGAGAAAAGTAAGAAGGTTAAAATAATATATCTTTCTTAAGACATTATAGTATATGTTTTTCGTTCCAATAATGAGATTTTTTTTTTCTTAATTTAAACTTTAGAAATTTTTGAGAAAACTATTAAAATGAGTTATTTTCAGTATTTTTTTTATAACGTAACCAATGAATTTTAAGTGTGAATTGTATCATATTATTATAACATCTCGGTTATGAGTTAGTATGAAATATTTGAACATCTTAATTCATTTTCGGGATTTGTTTGCTAAGTAAAAAAAATTGATAATGATTCATTCCAATAATTTTCTACTAGTACTTAGTCTAAAGTTTAGACTAAAGATAAAAATCAATTTCTTATTAAAACAAATACAATGAAAGGGGTAAAAATATTGCATAAATTTACAATACATACTTTGAAGTTTTATAAGATATTAAATAATAGAATTTAATTTTCACACTCTGTAATAAAAAGAAAATATTTGATTAAATTACAGTTTTTGAGTCCTTTTGTTTTTCAAATTTTAGTAAAGTTCTACGGTGTTATTCAATTCTTAGTTTTGGATATGTAAACTAATTATCTTCTTAAGCTTGTTTGGAACTTTACTTATAAAACAGGCATTTGTCTTTGTTCTTGAAAGTCAGGGTTCTTAAATTAAAATACGAGTTTCGAATGATTTATAGATCCTCATCTCTTTGGCCTGAAATTAAGTAGTTTTATTCTACTATACTTGATTATACTTCTTGAACTATTGGTACAAGTTCTTTTATTAATTTATGGAATGATAAATGGTGTGCTACTACTTCTTTAGCGAATATTGTAGGATTATCTGATGGTGCTAGCATTTCGGATACAGTCTCTCAATTTTGGACAGGTGATGATTAGAATATTCTATTGTCTTTACAACAGATGCCTAATCTTTTTAGTCATATCATGGTTAGGGCAGAACAAGATATTTCCAATTGGATTATAGATGAGTCTGGTCGTTTCACCCTTAAATCGGCTAGGACTTTTTTCTTGGATCCAGGAGTTCCTGTGGTTGGGGTAAATTTATTTGGTTTTCATATCTTTCGCCTTCCAAAACACTTGTCCTTTGGAAAGTTTTTCATGGATGACTTCCTACCGATCAACATATTCAAAATAAAGGTTTGCATATTTGTTCTATGTGTACGCTTTGTGAAAAGCACGAAGAATCTATTCAACATTTATTTTTTGAATGCTCTAATGCTTTGCGTATTTGGAGTTGGGTTTGACAGATTTTTCCTACTTCTCATTTCTCTAATAAGGATGATCTTCTCTCTTTTATTAAGAGTGATGGTAATCCTTTGGTTAAATTGATTAAGCTTGTTGTGATAACTTTTTCTATTTGGATGATATGGCGTATAAGGAATTATGTTCGTTTTCAGAATAAGATTGAGGTTTTAAGGGCTATTTCGGTTATTAAAGATTTAACTCGTCTAGTGAGAAATTCGTTTAAAGCTTCAATGAAGAATGATATGTTGGATTTCAACGTGATCAAGTTTTTTGATATTAATACTCGTACTGGTAAAGTTCTTCATCCTCTTCCTGTTAGATGAGAGTTTCTTTCACCAGACTGGGTTAAAATTAACATTGATGGGCTGCTAGGGGATATCCTGGTCTTACTACTTGTGGACGTATTTTCTGTGGGAGTATGAGGGAGTTTATTAGAGCTTTCTCTACATTTGTTGAAGTTCAGACTGCTCTGGTTGCTGAGTTTTATGAGGTTATACATGCTATGGAGGAAGCTCAAAAGATGGGGCTTACTAATGTCTGGTTGGAATGTGATTCTGCTTTGGTTTGTGCTTTGTTTACTGCTAGTACTAATGTTCCTTGGATGCTTAGTAATTGATGGAATACTTATCTTAATTACTGTGGGAAAATCAAGTTTAGGATTACTCATATTTTTCGTGAAGGAAATGCATGTGCTGATAAGTTGACTAATTTAGGATTTATTCATAGAGAATATTTTCATATGTATAATAGGCTACCATCTAGTATGTTCTTAGAATTCTTTATGAATATATATAATCTATCTATGTTTCGTTTTTGTTAACATATGGGTTTTGGTCTAGTCCCCCCATATTTTTGTATTATTTTTTTTAATAATATTTTTTTCCATGTGATGACAAATGATTGTTGTTACTTGAGGTGTTATCATAATTGAGATGTCAAGTTGTATAGTGATGCATAACGTGAAAACTTTTATTTAAAAAAAACTAATTTTAATTTATTAAAATATAAAAAAAAATAGAAATGAACTTTTTACAAAAATTAAGGATTGAGAAAAAAATGAAAGGTTTGTATGTTTGTATACCGTTAAATAATTAACTATATTTCCTCCAAGTTTGGAAATTCATAGTTTGTAAATAAAAGTTGGTTAGTAGTTGAAAAGTGTTAGTTGATAGTTAAAATATGTTAAGTTAGTAAGTGTATATATATATATATATATATATATATATATATATATATATATATATATATATAT
>Ga0123342_1006853_pt1 | contig 15505 bp, 11 predicted proteins | sample Turbeawhitnodule_FD_89960 | JGI IMG/M metagenome (GOLD analysis project Ga0123342, IMG submission 89960) | Root nodule microbial communities of legume samples collected from Mexico - Turtle bean Mexico white nodule | ecosystem: Host-associated > Plants > Roots > Nodule | place: Mexico: Nepantla... | reverse complement strand
GTGAGTTCTTGAACATAGAACCTTGATCCAATTCTATTTTAAAGTGCCTATCTCATATCCAACTCAAGATGATTCCTAAGAATGTCAAGAATCATTCATATTGTGCTATTGGAATCATATCATCCTTTGTATCTTCGAAGTAACGAAGCGTGGAAGACGGGGTGGATCTTCGAATTCGTTGGCAGTCGGAGTTCATATGCCACCACGCCGATACGGTGAAGGATTTCAAACGGGTCAGAGTAGCGCAGCGCAAGCTTACGTAAAACGCGACGTTCCACGGATTGTTGTCGATACGGTTGGAGACGGAGCCAAACCCATTTGCCGACATTGAAGGACATGTCCGAGAAGTGTCAGTCAGTGTTGTCCCGCATGCGTGGGCGTGCGCACTGGAGATGCTTCTTCAATTCGTGTAAGATGACGATGTGTTGGTGGAGGAGCTCGGTCACGGTGGTCCCGGAGGTCCCGGAGCGTGGGGTATGGAGCAAATCCAAAGTGAATGGTGGTGGACGGCCTTAAAGCGTCGTGAAGGGTGCTGTGCCTATGGCTGAATGATGGGATGTGTTGTACCATAGTTCCGCAAGGTGAAGGAAGCGATACCACGAGGTCGGGTGGTCACTGGTAAAACAATGAAGGTATGCTTATAAGCCTTTGTTTATCACTTCTGTTTGGCCATCTGTCTGGGGTGGTATGATGAACTGAACTTGAGGGTTGTGCCTTGTCCTTGAAACAGGGTTTTCTAGAAGTTGCTAATGAAAATAGGGTCTCGGTCAAACACGATGGATTTGGGAATCCCATGAAGGCGGCATATTTCACTCGAGAATCGTCGCGCAATACTCTGAGTTGTGTAGTTGGTTGGAAGCACAAGAAAGTGGGCGTATTTAGTGAGTCGGTCACAGATGACCCAAATGACGGTGTGCCCCGCGGATGAAGGTAGGTGTGTAATAAAATCCATGGATAAGTCTTCCCACACTTGATCTAGTATTGGTAGAGGTTGTATTAACCCCTGACTTTTCTTTGGCAGGTACTTGTTGCGTTGACATGGAGAGCACTGTTGTATGAAGGTTTTAACGTCCCTCGTCCATCCTGACCAGTAGAAGGAGGCGGCCACTCATGCCAATGTGGGTTTTAAACCTGAGTGACCTGCAGTGGGAGATTCGTGGCATTCTCGGAGGACCCGTATGCGAAAATTGTTGGCCTCTGGAAGAAAAATTTTGTTGCAAAAAAATAACATTCCTTTGCATGTGTGGAATAGGGATGGTGAAGGTTGGTTGTGAGTGTACTGTTGTATTATTTGGAGGTCGTCACCGGTGGCGAAGTAATGTTGGAGGGTTTGGAAGATGGTCGACATGGGAGAAGAGATGGACAAAAACACTGATTTGGGTGTCGATTCTTGGCGGGAAAGGGCATCAGCTATGACATTTGTTTTTCCAGGTTAGTATACTATCTTAAAATCATATCCTTGTAACTTGGCAGTCCACTTTTGTTGTTCTGGGGTTTGGATTGTTTGGGATAACAGGGTGTTGAGGCTTTTTTGGTCTGAGAAAATGGTGAAATGTGTGCCAAGTAAATACTATCGCCACTTTTTTATTGCTTTTGTAATGGCATGCATTTCTCGGACATAAAATGATGCGGATTGGAGGCAGGGACACATTTTTTTGCTGAAGAAAGTTATGGGATGGTTGGCTTGGCTGAGGATGGCCCCTACGGCTATAACAGAGGCGTCTGTTTCCACGGTGAAAGGTTGTTGGAAGTCTGGAAGGCGTAGTGTAGGAATTTTTTCCATATGTGCTTGTAATATTTGAAAGGCCTCTTGTGTCGCTGATGTCCATGTAAACTGTTTGTGTTGTAATAAATCGGTGAGCGGAGAGGCGAGAGTGGCGTAGTGGTGAACGAATTTTCTATAAAATCCCATGAGGCCGAGGAAAGCACGTAAATCCGTGAGTGAACGTAGTTGTGGCCAACTTGGGATTGCTTGAATTTTTCTGGGTCTGGTGTGACACTTATAGATGAAATAAGGTGGCCCAAATAGCTAACTTGGGTGGTAGCGAAACTGCATTTAGATAGCTTAGCAAAGAAATGATGTTGTGCCAATAATTGCAAAATAAGCTCTAAATGAGTTAGGTGGTCCTAGACTAAAATATCATTAAAAAAAACAAGAACAAATCGTCTGAGATAAGGCCTTAGTAGATCATTCATTGTTGCTTGAAAAGTTGATGGTGCATTTGTCAAGCCGAAAGGCATCACTAGGAATTCATAGTGGCCATTCATTGTTCTAAAAGCTATTTTGTGAGTATCTGTGGGAGTGAGGCGAATTTGGTGGTATCAAGAGTATAAGTCAATCTTAGTGAAAACAGTAGTTGAACCCAATTCATCTAGAAATTCATCAATGGTGGGAATGGGGAAGCGGTCACGGATTGTGGCTGCATTTAAGGCTTTGTAGTCTATACAAAAACGCCATGTACCGTCTTTTTTTTAATCAAAAGAATTGGGGAGGAGAAAGAGCTAGTGCTTGGTTTGATAATACCTTCGTGAAGCATTGTTTGAATAAGGGTAGAGCTGATGAATTTTTGTGAGTGAGGGTAGCGATATGGTTTAACATTAATGGGTGATGTGTGAGAGAGGAGCGGTATGTGGTGGTTATAGGGTCGTGGAGGTGGTAGGCCTTGAGGAATTTGAAAAATGGTTTGATGTTGAAGAATGATGGATTGTATTGAAAATGGCAGAGAGAATAACTGAGAGGATGGAGTCTGTATGCTAATTTCTAGAGGGAGGGTGGAATCTGATGGTGTGTCAATGGATAAAAGATGGAGGGATGCCATGGCTTTTGTGGAAAGGAGTTGGCATAACTGATGATTGGTAGTTAGGGTTGGTGTGGTGGGTGTGTTGGCTTTTAGAGTGATCTGTTGGTTGAGATGGGTGAAGGCTATGTTGGGGATAGAGAAATCAGTTGTAATTGGGCCTAAAGTGCGCAACCAATTGATCCCTAAAACGACATCTGCTCCTTCTATGGGAAGGAGGTAAAGAGAAATTGTGAAGGTAGTGTTTTGGAGAGTGATATTAACTGAGGGATAAATGCCCTAACACGTGATAAAAGCTCCATTTCCAACCATGACGGTAAATGGGGGACTGGGTGAGATGGGTAGATGAAGGTGATGAGCAATGCAAGGCTATAAAATATTGTGGGAGCTACTAGAGTCTATTAGGACTGTGACTGGGAGGTTGTGGATGAGACCCATGAATTTAAGGGTTTGTGGTGAGAGGGTACCGTTTAGAGCATGGGGTGAAAGGTGGAAATGGATCATGTCATCTGTAGGTGTGAGTTCTAGGGTTTCTTCAGTGGAGGCAGAGGGACAGTCAGGGTTGTCTAGGAGTAAAAGAAATTTGGAGCTAGAACATTTGTGGCCTGGGTAAAAAATTTCATCGCAGTTATAACATAGACCTAATGCTCTTCTTTCTTGAAGTTGTGCAACTGTGAGACATTTAATTAGTAAGGTAGGGGTGGGTCGTAGGTTATGGGGTACATCAGGGTGATTGAGATTAGTTTGGGTAATTGTTGTTGTTGGAGGAAGGTGTAGGTGGCGTAAGTTGTTGGTGGTGTGGTGCTGAAAATTTGTAAGGTTTGGTGAACGAAAGGGTTTAGGTTTGGAGTCTCTGATTTTGTCTTCGAAGAGTTTAGCAAGGCCAATAGCTTGGGAAATGGAGTAGGGATTAAGTATAGCAAGTTCCCTTCGGATTTCGGGATGGAGGCTTGAAGTGAAACAATTCAGAATTGTTTCTGGGGACAAACCCTGGACACAGTTACATATTTTTTCAAAGTGTGCCTGGTATTCTGAAACCGAAGAATGTTGGTGTAGTTTGAATAGTTCAGCTTGGTGGTTGGTATAGGAAGAGGGGCCAAAACGCAGCTCTAAGGCACGGGTAAAAGAGGGTCAATCTGCAAGAAGGTTGTTATGATGCATCCACTTAAACCAGCTAAGGGCATCCCCTTTCATGTGAAAAGGAACCATGGATAATTTTTGATATGGGGAAATTTGGTAGAATGTAAAATACTGTTCAACTTAGAATAACCAATCCAAGGGGTCTGGTCCTTCAAAGAAGGCTAATTGTAGTTTTGGTGGTCGTATGATGGGTGGAATATGTGGCTAGTCCTGTGTGGACATGTGTGGGGAAAAAGTAGGAGGGAAATTAGAGGAAACCTGATTTACCAAGGATGTGAGTATGGTTTGAAGGAACTCGTTGTTGGCCTCTATGTTGGTCTGCCTGGCTTTTGTGGTTTCCATTTGTGTTTGTATGGCTGAAAGACGTTCTTGGATGGTGAGGAGAATTTCCTCAAGGTCCTTAGGTTGGCGTGAGGGAGGCATGGTGGAGAGCAATGAAAGCACTAATGATAGATTACGGCTACTGTGCCTACTAAGAAAGATGTTAACTCTGAATATTCTACTCTAGGTTTAAGAAACTTTTCTCATGTCTTTTATTTACGTTTCTCATCACCTAAATAGGAGATGATGTGGGTTGATACAAGTCATTGGGCCCTAAAACTCTATAGCCAAAATTAGACATGACAATACTAATAATCTATTACATAACATAGTCTTTCATCCATAAGGGCTTCTACTTCTGTCGGATGGGCTTGCTGTCTTGGAGGCCCAATACTCTAACATATTGACACCTAAAAACAAAGTCTCAAATGAGCATTTTTCTTCAATTCTCTTTGAGATAGGAGGAAATGAGTCAAAAGGCATAGGTCAGGGATGAACTTGTGAGTTTTATTGATTTTGTACTTTAGTGAAAGTTAAATCAAGGGTTAGTTCTTTTTGTTTAATGATATGAATCTTCATTTGTTGTCATCCTTACTAGTGCAAAAATAACTTTAACATCAAGTACATCGTAGAAGGGATATAAAATGGGAAATAATGATAAAATTGTAATATTTAAATTATCATTTATAACAATTAAAAGGGAATTAACATAATATACTAACAATAACACTAGTTATTAAATGTAAACAATATAAAATTTGTGTTATTTTAATTTTAAATTTTTCAGGAAAGAATTTACATCGGTTATATAATACAATTAATTTAATAGTTTAGAGTCCTGATATAGGGATAACCGTGACGTGATTAGTGTCAGGTTATAACATCCCAATTGTCCACTTAAATAATGTTTAAATTGGCTTTGTGGGATCCATGCCACAGTGAAAGAATTCAAAATTTGTGTTGATTTTTGAGTTCTACAGGTTAAAGGGGCATTTGGTACAACAAGAAATTGAATTTCGCAACAGGCATGCATTTGGAGTGCTTTGAAGTGGTCTTTCCACATACAACGGGGTTCCATTTTCACAGGCGTTTGGAGTGCTCTATTGCAAGCATTTAAAGTGTGTTTTTGTAGGCATTTGAAGTGTCTTCACAAGGCATTTGGAGTGTGTTGTCCATTTCAGTCTCCCGCTCCCTCCCCTAATTCAGTTTTTGTATTTGTTTTTTAAAAGGCCCTTGGGCCCCACATCATCCACTCGACAATGTTCTTTGACAAAAATACCCTTTGCCCACCTTAACAGACCTTGCCACGTGGGGTTGTATGTAGGCGCAATTGCAAATCTGCAAATTGCGTTGTTTGTGAAACATTTTTCAATAGTTTATTTCATCTCTTCTTTCTCATTTTTCGTTTATTGTGTTGTGGTTTGTTGTTTCAGAGGTTCTTAGTGCTTGTTGTTGTTATCGTTAGTACTGGTAAAGCATGTTGGTGGTGGTTGTCGATCTGAACCTAGCTCCACTTCAAAGATGTCAATCCTTCGATATGTGAAGCACTGTGTGACTAGCAGGTCAACAAGAAGCCCTAGTTGTCAATGCAAGGCCACTGTCTTAGGACCCTACTGTGAGTTCGTCACTACAGCTTAAAACCCCATCACGAACGGGTTGTCACAACTTTTTTTATTTTTTATGTATTTTAAAAAAATTAATATTGATATTAAAATTAGTATTTGAAAAAAAAATATTAGAATTAAATTTCATATTATACTTAAAAAACTAAGATTGAAACATAAAATTAATATTAAAGTAAAACTAGTATTGATGTTTTAGATTAAATAAAATTTTAGTTAAATTAAATTGAGTAGAATTTTTGTAATTATTCTTAAATAAATTAATATGTAAAATAGGATTGAAATTTGAAGGAATGTAAATTAGACTTAAAAATTTAGTTCAAATATGAATACAGTTTTATTGATATTTTTCATTGTGAGTTATATATTCTTGATTGTTATATGTTTAATGTATTGATATTGATCTTAAGGGTGTTCGACTCTCGATACTGTGTATTTTATTAGAAGTTTAAATTTTAAGATTGTGTTGTCAACAAAAAAAAGTCTATTGTATCATGTATACTGCATTGAGTCAATCTTAGTTTTTCATTTGAGATTCAATATAAAGATTGAAAGTTATCTCCTATTTGAATTATTGATATGTTTTCTTATATACAAAAGCAAAAGAACAAAGTAATGATAATCATTATATTACACTCGAATTGTCCATTCGAAAATTTTAGGAAGATTAAACACATTTTCACAGTTCCTTAGTATGTATATTTAATCACATTACGTATGTTTCGTGAAATTTTGGTTTTTTACATTTTGTTTTAATCTTCAGATGAATATTTGATTGTGGTTTAATTAACCTTGTCACTTTCATTTCAAGTTATGTTAAGACTTGTACAAAATGCTGCGAAAATTTTGTGAAGTATAAATAATGCAAATTAAAATTTATGTACTAATAAAATGTAAAAAAAAATCTTCTTAAATAGGATAGGGTTACACCTTCTTAGGTTACATAGTAATGGATCAAAGTTAGATGAATGCAAGTCGAATCAATAGTGTCACTACTGCACAAATAGCTTTTAATAACAGTTAAAACCAACATTTAAAGACAGTTTTATAATCGTTGTTATAAGAAAAAAAAATCACAACACTTAAATCCAAACTTTCATAAATTTAGAAAAAAACAAGAAATGAAAACTCACTCCAAAATCGTCGTTAAATGTCTTTATGATTGGTTTTTGAACATGAATCGTCATTAAATGTGTTTCTGAATGGTTTTTAAAGACGACTCTAGGTCAAAACCTTCGTTAAGAGTACCATCAAGAAAGGATTTTGAAGATGATTTAGGCCATAATCATCATTAAAAATGCGAGATTTATTTTTTGTAATTTTTCTTATATTGTTATTCTTATCCCCTACATAATGTAAGAAATTTTTAGACAAAAGTATGCATTGTAATGAAATTTTGGATACATATAACATCATTTAAATATAAAAAAAAAGTACATATAACATCATAATTTAAACAAGAAATTGTATATGATAAAGTTCAACAGTAAACTTATAATGTCCTTCTAATCATTCATCTACCCTAAGGTGTTATACATTGATAAAAAATATTTTGACCATTTTGTCTTAACATACTTTAATGCTTCTGAGTCTAACAACTGTGGGTCATTGAAAAATTGTAACATTTTGAAAATTGTTTGAATTAGTCCATAATTGATAAAAACCAAATTTTAATTTCTTTGTGTACTGATGAATTACCTGATCCCAATCTATATCAATTATAGCTCACATAACGGTTGACATTCACTGCATCACATAGTAATTGCACTCATAATTTCCAGATTGCTTATTGCACTATAAGTCAAAATAAATGTTATTAAATGAATCAATGACACACATTGAAGTGAGTGAATAAATTTACTTTAAATACCTCCATCCAAGCAAGCTTTTTTGCTTTTGCATTTTCCCTCTCACTCAACATGTTATATCCAAAATAAGCACTAAAATAATAAGATTTCAAGTTACAACACATAACACTATGCAGTGTAGAAGTAATAATAGATGTTAAATGAAATTGTCTAACCTATCCATAGTGTGACTCAAATAGTTAGGAGGTTTCTTATGCAAGGAGAAAAACCATGCAAGCGTATGATCTTAAACAAATATGATAAGTAGTTGTCAATGATGCCTACATAAAAAAATTAGTTAGTCACTCTTATTTCAATAATTTAGTATAACTTATTTAATGAATATAAACTTACTTATGGATATACAAAACAATATAAATTTGTTTTCCTCTATTATTTAAGACAATGGTGACGTATGTTTGTGTTTTTTATTTTTGTTACCCTGTGATTGAATGAGTTGAGGGTCTAAAAATCCATATGTATCTTGGTTTCCCTCATTGAAGCATAATCCATAAATATACCTAAATTTCAATAATTTATTAATAATGTATAATAAATAAAGAGTATAAATGTTTTAATAATTGAACTTACATCATCTATAATTGCATAACTATTATGTTAATCTTCTGATCTCCATATGCAAGTTCTAACAAATCAGACATGTGAAAATACAATAGTACATTATTATACCTGCCAAAAACATTGGAAACCCATGGAACCTCTACAACAATTGTATCTAAATTCATAACAACTTCCACCAATGTTGCCAAAGGATCATCAATGGGGAATGTTTTCTTCATTTCCACAAGAAGTTTTTGCTTAGGTTCCTGCTACTCATCAACAAATAAATAATTAAATTAGTTACTATAAAACATATTACATATGTAATCATATAGTGCGAAGATATACCATAGATTCTTATATAGGTCTGATAAGATGTCTAGGCTAGACAATGAAGGTATGTAATGCTTCTGCTACAATTGTCACCTCTGATGTCGGCACATGAACTACAACATCACCATAAAGGACCTTTTTCACTATGACCTTTATCAAATTAGAAGAAAGATGCACAGTCTGTAACATTGTGACCCCTTCATAACACTTACCAAGGACCAAGAATTGGGAGGAAGAATCATAATCAACATACAACTCCCATTGATGGCATGTACACCTTTTGAAGATCTACATATAAATCTACGAGAGTGCCAATATTTTTCAGGAACTCCTATAAATTTTGCTTTTAACATGTACTCAGAACATAACTCAATAACTTCCTCTTATATGTATCTTTCAATAATGGAAGCTTCTAGACGACATTGACTCTTGACATATCCCTTCAAAATCTCCATGTATCATTCAACTGGATACATCCCTCGCATATAAATTGACCCACCCAATCTGATTTCAATTACAAGATGAACAACCAAATGCACCATGATATAAAAAAATGATGGAGGAAAAAACATCTAGAGTTGACACAAGATAACAATAATTTCTTCTTCAAGTTCATCCAACTTTTGAGGGTCAATCTCATTAATAAATATTGAATTGAAAACTGAACATAGTCGAGTTATTGTACGCCTAACATCTTTTGCTAAGATTTCACAAATAGCCACCAGTAGTAATTGTTACATTAGAATGTTACAATCATAAGAATTTAAGCCAATTAGTTTCAAATCATGAAATTTCAAAAGTACCTTAACACCTTTAAGACATTCACAAAAACTTGTTTTCTCCTTCTTCAACAAAATGTAACACGTTGCAGGCAAGTATGTACATTTACCAACTTCTCAAGGTGTTAATTTCTCTCATATATTCATCTCAATCAAATGCAAATGTTCATTCACACCATGCTTTATTTTGCCTTTAATGTTAAGAAGTATTCAGATTAAGTTGCCACACACATTATTTTTTTATGTGCATTACATCTATACAATATCTCACATCTAACTTACCCCAATATGGAAAATAAAAACTGATCGATCTTTTCTTCCATATTTTAGTCACAGTTTGCTTTTTCTTCATTTTTCCAAAAACCACATTAACATCTTTTACCTTTTCATAAATTTGGAGATCGAATAATGGAGGGAGAAAAATATTATTTTCTTGGTATTTGTTAAAATCTTTTTTCAATCTACGATACAGGTGATATTTGGTTAGAAATCTACAATGTCATCCTTCAATGTTTCAAGTGCTCATATGACGTGTTCTTTTCACATATTGGACAACTCTATGAGGTTTCAGACTATAAACTGACAAGTTTTTATAAGCGAGGAAGTTGATAGTAAAAAATAACATTTCATGCAATTGGAAAGATTCATTCTCAAATCAAACACATCAACCCCTTCATGCCACGATAATTTCAAATCTTCTATCAATGGATTAAGATAAACATCTAGGTCATTTCAAGGTTGTTTTGGAGCAAAGATCATCATAGATAACATCATGTATTTGCGATTCATACATAAAGCATGAGGTCAGTTGTAAATCACTAACAAAATGGGTCATGAACTATGATTACTAGTTAAAGTTTCAAAAGGATTCATTCCATCAGTAACCAATCAAGTCTTAAGTTTCTTAATTCTTTTCTAAATTCGGGAAATTCTTTATCAATCTTCTTCCATTGCAACGAATCACCTGGAGGAAGGAGTAGTGGATCACATTTTCTATTATTTGCAGGTCACCCAAGGCTTTTAACGTCGTCTGTATTTGCAATCAAACGCTTAAGGCTTGTAATTATTGGAAGATACCAAATGACCTTACCAGAAAGACCTTCCTTTGTGACTTCATCATTATATTCTGTTTGACCAACTTTAACCTTATAACGTGACAAGCCACATCTGGGACCTCTTAAATCTCCAAACTCATTTTTATATATAATACAAGAATAGGGACATGAATGTATTTTTTTTTTTTATATTCCATACCCATTGGACAAAGTAGCTTTTTTGCAACGTAATTTTAATTACATAATTTCCTTATGGAGTCATGTTCTTCAGTAATTGAAGTAATTGTTTAAAGCTATTGTCAGTCCATCCTTTAATTGTCTTCCAATTCATAAACTTTAACACTGCTAATAATTGTGTGAAGTTAGTTGAACCAAGAAACAAAGGAGTCTCTACATCATTAACATATTTTTTAACACCGCTTCAGTCAAAGATTATGCTTCCACATCATGAATCATGTCCTCTAATCTATCATCCATTGGAAAATCAACAAACTTTGAAGCTCTGCGCATACTTGGAAAGTGTAATAATTCACCATGCCACGTCCATGTTGTATAATTTTTAAAAAATTCATCACACAAAAGATGTCCTCTAATTTTGGAAACATTAAATATCCTTCCATTCAAATAATTCACACAAAGACACCTCATTCTTATTCTGTTATGATTACTAATGGCATTATGTTGTACAAACTGTATGAGTTCTTCCAAGCCTCTCTTGTATGCATCATCATGTTTAATACATACAAATACTATCTAATTTATTATAAAACTAAATAAAAATTGTTGTTGGGTTGAATTGCGTAGAGGTTGGAAATCGCCCCTGGGTGTGGCTAGCGCGGAGATCGCCGCTGTGAGTGAGGATGAATTCGGAGATTGGAGGTCGTGCTTGAGATTGAGAGGAGAAAGTTGTGCACGATTGATTTAGAGTGAGAGTGAGAAAGCTGAAGTGAGGGCGCACGAGATAAAAATGTGTTCCAAGAGGGAATTTCTCATGGACACCATTTTTAACAACAGTTTGTCAAACACTTTCGTGGATTTTATGGTAATTTTACGACTGTTTGCCAATAACCATTGTTATATCTCTTATCTGTCACTTTTAACGATGGTTTCTAAAACAACTGTGTTAAAAAGTTCAAATAATTATATAAATGCTATCGCCTTTTTTTTCACGACGACTTTGTGGTTTTGATATTTTATACTAGTGTGTGTATGAAAATGGCGTTAAAGAGTTTCTACAGTTTGCTCAACAAAATGGGAGAGATATTGATAGAGGATATTATAGTCCCTAATGCTGCCAAAATTTTTGTGAAGTATAAATATTGCATATTAAATTACATACTAATGAATCGTAAAAAGAAAGTGAATCTTCTTGAATGGGACGGGGTTAGACGTTTCTTTTTAAAAGGGGATGTATGCATGCATAAACCAAGTTCTTATATTAGGTATTAATGGATCAAAGTTGGAGGAATGCAAGTCAAATAAATGAATTATGTGTATGAATGATATTGAAGAGTTTCTACAATTTGCTAAACGAAATAGGGGAGATATTAATGGAAGATAATATTGTCCCTATGCTAACTATTTGAATGTGAGACGACTATAAATTCAATTGATACAAAAACATCTTCTTTGAGATAGTTTCTTAAAGAGTTATACAATGTGAACCTCTGGCATGGTGTAGTTGTAGACCTTTAAATTGTATATCAATTTCAATAATTTAATATTCATCATGAGGATCACAAGGAGGACATAATTTGTGATATTCGACAAGACAGTTTCCAACAATTGTATATACTCATTGTACAAGTTTATTCAAAAAATTGTGTAACTAGTTGTACAAGTTTCACATATTTGTCAATAATATTAAGATTAATTAATATTAAGGCAACTATGCTTATTTGTTCCATGGACAATACTATCATGTGAATTTGTTCATTTCATAAAAAGCCAAGTGCATAAAGTTGTAGTACAATAATATATTTTAATTACAAAATAATGTGTTTTTGTAGTTCATATATGCATTGTAAATTACTATGACTCTTCCTTTTATTGTTGTTAATGTATATAATGTCTTAGATGATAAATTCACTTCATCATCACGTAATTTGTGTTAGATTTATCCTAAGGTATTTAATTCTTCATTGAAACTATTAAAATAATGCTTTTTTTTTACTTTCAATAAATTAACTTAGTTAAATTTCATATATTAGTGCAACAAGAAGTTATGAATGTGGTCATTTTTTCATACATTGGATGTGAACCATAACACATGTCGTTATTATTGATGTTTGGGAACAAGTATTAAAATACCTTAAATATTTTATATGTTATTATGAAAAGAAATTAATATTTATTTTGAATTTCAATTTTATCAACAATGAGTAAGTGGACACAAACACAATTGAATAGATTTATCACCAATGGGCAAGATATTTTCTATATATACAAAAATTAGTATTAGTTAGAGTTTAGAATTTATGTTTGGTATTTAGACATTATCATTTTGTATGGCTACTTTGACTTTTATCAACATTTATGGTTAGTTTAGTTATGTTTTAATGCTTACATTGAAATGTTAATGTACTTTAATTGGACAAGTTTTGGTATCCATTAGTCTCGATCAACATTTAACCTTCTTTTGTTGGCAACTTGGTATGTAGAATGAAGTATATTTACAATTACGAGTTGAGAAAAGCACAAACCCAGTAAAATTTAAAAAAACTACAACATATTACATCGATTATTGTTGTACTCGATGTAGAAGGACATATATTACATCAGTTATATTACATTGTTTATGATCCTAACCGATGTAATATATAGCTTCTTAATTAGTTTTACTATATTGACATATTACATCAATTAAGACTATAATTGTTATAATATGTCTTATTCGATTGTTTTAACTCGTTTTCACTCATGTTACACCCGTTAGTATTTATAATAGTTAAAATTTATGTATAAACATGTTAACCTTCTATCGATAATATCTACATGATTGTTTTAACCTATATAAATTCTTTTTAAAATAACTTATATAATCTAAAGTTGAAGGTGATAAATTATTTGAGTATTTAAGATGATAAAATAGTTAGGAATGTGGTAATTATATATTAAAATATAAGGAGGATATATTAATTCAAGTTAAAATCTCATCTGCGATTAGTAATTAAATTCAATATCATGCCACGTTGAATTAATTAAAATCTTAGTAAATTATATTTTAATATTTAATAATGCATTGGAATAGAATTTTAGTTTAGAAAAATATAGTTAATAAATGAGCGGACTTAATTGTGAAATTCAACTTTTTTTTAAGTGTTGGATTTAAAATAATAATTATTTCAATTAAAATTTAACAATGATTCATAAGATGAAACCATGAAATACAAACTATATCAGAAGCCCTTTTCATAAAGCTTATTACGTATAAACCAGAGAAATTATTTTGATAACCTTATTACGGTGGAAAAATATTAACACGTAAATAACCTAATCATAAGACAATTACAAAACATTTTACTAACTTCAGAATGAGGATCTTCTTACAAGACTCTCGTTGTGCGATCGCATGTTGATTAGAACAAGTGTAGCAGGTTGTATAATATACAATTGAAAGAAAAAAGCAGAAGAAAATTGGAAACTGGGGAAACTAAGAAAATAGTTGTTGATTGATGAAGATGATATACATCAATCATTGTTGAGTGTTGTAAGCTGTGCTATGAAACCTTTTTGTGGTGCACGTGTTAAGAATTTTAAGGAGGGCACGATTATTGGTGCACCTGGGGGTTTTGAATTGGCTCAAGGCTGCCCCATTTGCTATGAAATTGTCCAAAACCTTCTTGAAAGTCCCAGTCTCCAAAACGCAGAGTTCCAAGGGCCCTATTGAGTTGGTTTTTCTTGACACCACATAGCCATGATCCATGAACAATTTGTCCATTTCAGTGCAACATGCACCAAGGATCTTGTCCTCTACCTCCCCTTTGATCTCCCAAAAAATTACGTAGTGCCCTGGTTGCTTTGACACATCTGCATAGCTTGTGAAATCAACCAGCTCGGCTTTTGCTTTGGTCAGAATTTGGGACCCCCTCTCTACCACTAGTTGAAGGTCCTTTTCTGTGTTCTTGTCTATATTTACTGTCAGAATTAGCTTTCTTCTACACACAAAGTTCAACTTTGGGGTCCCATTGTGGAAGCCAGCCACTTCCACCACATCCCCTAACCTGCACCTGTATAGTCCTGAAATCAATCTTTATCACATTACTTCCTTGCTTCCTCCCAAATCACCAAAACCATAATTAACACTCGTATATGTATACTATCATTAAATAGCAGCTAAACTACTACAAAAAAAAAACAACATCAAGCTTACTTTTATATTAGTTTGCATTTTCAATTCACTTGTTCATATATTACCAACATTTGATTGGTCTCAGGGAAACTGAATTCAGTAATTTTAAGTAATGTCTCAGTTTTGAATAAAAACATGATTGAAAAAATTCATATTTTACTGACAAACTTATAGCCTGCATGATTAAAAAAACACTAGGACAAAACTTGGTTAAGCAACAAAAAAAAGTACTGTACACAATGTGAACCTAGGACTGAAATGATGAAGCATCAACAAAAAAATAACCATGGAAAGAAGCCAACATAGTTAACGTGCGTACTTTAATCTATGTTGACCCCCACCTACTTTCCTGTTAAGATTATTTTTTTAAATATCTTTCATAAATTTTTATAAAATGATATTTTTATAAAATGATATTTTAATAAATAATTTCAACTAAATGTATATATTAACCTAAAATATTTAGTAGGTATAGTTTCACTGGTTAATTCATTTCTATAAAAAAGAATAAACAAATATATATATATATATATGCACTGTTATCCATAATTTGTAACGGCCATTATTGGAATGCATTTCAGTCCACGTATTGCACATCACTCATAATGCCATTTGTATGCACTTCAATCATATATCAGTTTCCGTAATTCAACCAAAAGCTTTTTGGCTTGATGCAAGTAGCTACTAGACATGTCCAT
>Ga0123342_1006852_pt1 | contig 15505 bp, 9 predicted proteins | sample Turbeawhitnodule_FD_89960 | JGI IMG/M metagenome (GOLD analysis project Ga0123342, IMG submission 89960) | Root nodule microbial communities of legume samples collected from Mexico - Turtle bean Mexico white nodule | ecosystem: Host-associated > Plants > Roots > Nodule | place: Mexico: Nepantla... | reverse complement strand
ATGGTTCACCCCTGGGCGTGGCCCTCTCCTGGGTTGTCTCTGTCCCAAGGATTCTCTAGAGGTGGCGTGGGTACTTCACGAGGCAGGCTACCCCCTACTGGTACTGGGACTATGGCCTTGAAGTCACCTTTCTCTTATCTTTATTACTGTTCTGAGGTACCGGGGCCCGAGGCCTCCTCGCCCGTACCGTGACCTCTTACTGTGCCGCCGCCTCCACGGTCTTCCCACCCGTGGGTATCAGGGGGTGACGTCAACGATGCCGCAACCCGGCGTTGCCTCAACATGGCGACGTCCACACTTGGCGACGCCCGCACCTGGCGAAGCCCGCACCTGGCGAAGCCCGCATCTGGGGACGCCCAAAGTGGTCAACCTCTTGACTTCCTCCCTTGGGGCACCTTGGTGGATCCCACCATACGTTTGACTTTGACGTTGACTTTGGTCAACGCCCGGGGACGGGTCGGTACATGTAATAAAAAAAATTAAAATAAATTTTTGTTAATTATTTTTATATGATAAATAAAATTTTAATATTAATAATTATATTAAAATATTTCATACTTACTCATAATACTGATATGAATATAATAATATTATAATATAGAAAATTGATTTATTAAATAAAAAATAAAAAAATAAAAAAATATTTTAATAGTTATTTTGTTATAAGTATTTAAAAATCTAAAATTTGAATTAAAGATAGAATTAATTTCGTAGAGTAGAAGTTCATATTTAACTCTATTTTAATAGAAAAAGTACCGTCCGTGTAGATATTTTATAGCAACGATCTAAAGCAAAGGTTTAGGTAAATTAGAAGCGGTGAGCAAACAATAAATATATGTTATAGCTTGAACCTTGAAGCTGAATACTAACCATTCAAAGCAAATTCCCTTTTTGCGAACACAAAATGAAGAATTGTATATGTGAAAATTGTCATGTTTTTGAGATTATTATTCTCTTATCAACATCATACACTGTTATACAGAATTTGGTTCTCTTAAAACATGGAATAACAAATAAATCTATATGCATGGAGATTGTTCAAAATTCATTAGGCATGAGGATAACTAGGAAGAATATTTTATATTTTAATTTGGACAACGGAATATAATGGACATGTATATATCTAATTTTCAGTTTTCTCATATTCGTTTCTCTTTTTCAATTATCAAGATATTTTAATTTAATTGATATATTATTTTGAAATTTATGTAATATATTTTCTTTTTTATTAACTAAGATTAGAGAGAAAAATATGTATTTTTTTTATTAAATTATTTATAATATTATGTTTCTTTGCTTTTATTTTAAATTTTTCCTGAGAATAAATATATAGATATTGTATGGACACTTATATGAATATACTTTATTTAATAGAGATTATATATTTTTACTCCCAACACAAGGATCAGCATAAAATTGATCTTTAAAAAATTAATAAATTTTTCATACAAAAAGTTACACTTGAAGACATGAGGATCATCTATAATTTTGAAACTCCAGGCAGTGGGGATAAGAACAGCATTAACTTTCTAATATGGTAATTTCGTTTTTTCATTCATTCCAATATGGCCCTTACAAAAAAGTTATTTGTTGAACAGTTAATTTGTATGAGATTAATGTACTCTTGTAGACGAGGACAGATTAAAAAAAAAGTAAATTTTATTAAGGGAAATTATATTTGATTATTTTTAAGTTAGACTAAATAACACTCCCATTACTCACCTCTTTTATATGTTTTAATAAGATAGTATTCACCTTCCTGATATATTTAGTAAAGTAATATTTATTTCTCTTATTTCATTTAAACATAACGGATTGACTAAACCTTTAATAAAATAAAAAATGTAAAGTTTTGAAATATAAAATTAAAGAATTTATCTAAAAAAAGTTGAGTAATTTAACTGTTATATCAACAACATCTAAAAAACGTATTGTCCCTTAATTATAATTTATATTATAAAAATTATATTTTTGAGAAAATGTTGTTTTAATGAAAAATAAATAACTACTTAAAAAGTTGTATAATTAAATTATTGATTTATATTTAAATATATATTTTTAACACAAATATAAATTTGAGTATGAGTGTTATGTACTAATAACATAATGTATATTTTAAAATTAGGATAAATATGAATGTTATTTAAAAGAATTCTAAAAAGAATGAGTACAATTTTTTATAATTAAATCATTCAATTTTCTATGTATAACTTTTAAATTAAACTTTAGCTAATACCTTACTTTTTAAATAAATTAAGGGTATGAATAATATTTTATTAAAATATAAAAATAATAGATATTGTTTTATTAAAAACATAAAGATAAATTTATTTTAAAAAACTTGAAAGAATATAATTATTATTTTATTAAAATTTTAAGTAAAATAAATGTTCATTTTAAAATTGAAATAAAACTAAAAAATCATTAAATAAAAAATAATTTTAAAAGTTAAAAATAATTAATTACTATATTGATTAAATTATATATTATTTAAAGTAGTTTTTATTATTATTTATAAACTAATTTCTAAAATAGTATATTTTGGTAGCTAATAAAATATCTTAGAAACTAGTTTATAAATTTTATTAACAGTAGAAATTATTTAGATATTATTAATTTTTTTAATTTAAAATAATATTTAATTTAATTAATAGAGTAACTAATTATCTTTCGTTTTTAAAATAATTTTTATTTAATAATTATCTTATACCAGTAATTTTAAAAATACGATGAAGTGTAATTGTCATTTTATTAAATAATAAAATTTTATTTTAAAATTAGGGGAATATGAATGAAGCTTAATCACAAGTGTAATTTTTTAAATTTTATTAGTAATAAAGAAAAATATACTTTCTGTTCGTACAAGATCAGGATTGTATTGGAGTGACTCTTTCCGTCTTTGTCTTCATCTTTTCGGTTTTTTTTTTGCTTATTGGACTCTTTAACGTGCTCTCGGAAGGTGGCTGAGAGGTTTCTTTAACTCGCTCTTGGTAGGAATTCACCTAAGTCAATTCTTCCTTGACCGAGAGGTTTCTTTAACGAACTCTCGGCAAGGATTCACCTAAGTGATTTCTTCCTTGGTTGAGCAATTTCTTTAACGTGTTCTCGGCAGGGATTTACCTAAGTGAATTCTTCCTTGGCTGAGAGGTTTCTTTAACACGCTCTCAACAGGGATTTACCTAAGTGAATTCTTCCTTGGCCAAGAGGTTTCTTTAACGTACTCTCGGCAGGGACTCACCTAAGTTAATTCTTCCTTGGCTGAGAGGTTTCCTTAACACATTCTCGACAGGGATTCACTTAAGTGAATTCTTTCTTGGCCGAGAGGTTTTTTTAACGAACTCTCGGCAGGGATTCACTTAAGTGAATTGTTCCTTGGTCGAGAGGTTTCTTTAACGCGCTCTTGGCAGGGATTCAGCTAAGTGAATTCTTCCTCAGCCGAGAGGTTTCTTTAATATGCTCTTGAAAGGTATTCACTTATGTGAATTCTTCCTTGGCCGAGAGGTTTCTTTAACGTGATATCGTTAGGGATTCTCTTATGTGAATTCTTCATTGGCCAAGGGGTTTCTTTAACGTGCTCTCGACAGGGATTCACTTATGTGAATTCTTCCTTGGGCGAGAGGTTTCTTTAATGTGTTCTCGGTAGGGATTCATTGATATGAATTCTTCTTTGGCCGAGAGGTTACTTTAATGTGCTCTCGGCATGGATTCACTTATGTGAATTCTTCCTTGGCCGAGAGGTTACTTTAACGTGTTCTCGGTAGGGATTCATTGATGTGAATTCTTCTTTGGCCGAGAGGTTACTTTAATGTGCTCTCGGCAGGGATTCACTTATGTAAGTTCTTCATTGGTCGAGAGGTTTATTTAACACGCTCTCAGCAGGGATTCACTTGAATTCTTCCTTGGTTGAGAGATTTCTTTAATGTGCTCTCTGCAGGGATTCATATATGTGAATTCTTCCTTGGTCGAGGGGTTTCTTTAACTTGCTTTCGACACAGATTCACTTATTTGAATACTTCCTTGGCTGAGGGGTTTCTTTAACGTGCTCTCGACAGGGATTCACTTATGTGAATTCTTCCTTGGCCGAGGGATTTCTTTAATGTGCTCTCGGCAGGGATTCACTTATGTGAATTCTTCCTTAGTCAAGAGGTTACTTTAATGTGCTCTCAGCAGGGATTCACTCATGTGAATCTTCCTTGGTCGAGAGGTTCCTTTCTCGTTGTTACTATTGACAATTTAACTATATAGAAGACAAGTCTGCTTTCATTCATGTGATGCCTCATTAAAACCTACTTCAGCCAAAACCCTTTTTGGGGAAAAAGACAGATAGTAGGAAAGAATACACCTACTATATATATATATATATATATATATATATATATATATATATATATATTTTCAAGTGGCTTGCGTTGCAAGTCCTAACACTTATCGGCCATCCAGCTGCTGAAAATAATAGGCTCCATTGTGCAAACTTTCCTTGATTTTAAATGGTCCTTCCGAATTCGCACTGAACTTACCCTCCGCTGGGATCTTGCGAGCTTCTCTTTTCATTCTCCATACGAGTTCATCTTCTTGGAAAACTCGTGGCTTTGGTATTTGAGTTATACCTCCTGGACCCCCTCATCTTGCAAGCTTCTTCTCGTAAATTTGCCTTGTCGCACAACTCCTGAAGTAAATCCAACTCTGTTTTGAAGCATTCGTTATTCAGTTTGAGGTTGTCAAGCTCTCGGTGGATTGTCAGCTCTCTGACTTCTACCGGTAACATGTTATTTGTGTCATAGGTGTGGTTATAGGGAGTTTCTCTTGTGGCCGAGTGTGGGGTGCACCTATAGGCCCAAAGGACTTTAACGAGCTCTTCCGTCCTTCTTCCCTTCGTGCTGTCTAACCTTTTCTTCAATTTGGTCAGTATGACCTTGTTTGCGAATTCGGCTTGTCCATTAGTTTACGGGTGTTCTACTGAACTTGTTTTGTGCCGAATTTCGAGATTGTCATAAAACTCAGCAAGATTCCGGTTCGTGAATTGTCTCCGTTATCTATAATGATGGTGTGTGGAATACCAAATCCGCAGACTATGTCCTTCCAAACGAAGCTTTGAACTTGTCGAGCTGTGATTTGTGAAATAATCCACCGCTACTAGTAGGAACTTTCTTTGCCCTGTTACTTGTGGAAAATGGCTGACTATATCCATCCCCCATAAGGAAAATGGCCATGGAGAATTGATGTTTTGTAAGTCGTGAGGGTGGAGATGCATGAGAAGACTGTGCTCTTGGCAGCTTTGGCATTTTTTAACGAAGTCTGCACAATCGACTCTCAAGGTGGGTTAATAATAGTTGGCTTTCAATACTCTCGCCACCATTGTTCGCGCTCCCGAATGTAAGCCGCAAGCACCGTGGTGTAGTTCCTTCAAAATGTATTCGACCTCGGCCTTAGACACACATTTAAGCAACGGGGTTGCGAAACCTCTCTTATATAGGTCATCACCCACTAAGACAAAATGAGAAGCTTTCTTTACCATCGTGAGGTCTAGGAATTCCTTCCCGACTTCCCAGTCTCCAACACACCCTTGATCTCAGAATCCAATACGTTCCTTCTTGGTTTATCGTCATGCACTCTTCAATGACAACCAACGGAGGAGTAGACAAAGTTTGGTGTATGATAGTATCATGTTGGCCTTTCAGCTTGCTACTGGGCAATTTTGATAGGATGTCAGCTTGAGAGTTATATTCTCGCTTTATGTGATGTATGCTGACACCTTCGAATCCTATCATGATGCCGACCACTCGGTGGTAATACTTCAGGAGCAAAGGATCTTTCACTTGATACTCCCCGCTGATGTGACTGACTGTTAGCTGTGAGTCTGTCTTGCATTCGACCTTTCTAGCTCCCATGTCTTTATCCAACAACAACCCGACTATGAGAGCTTCATACTCAACTTGGTTGTATAATGCTTTGAACCCAAAACGTAAAGAATGTTATATCCGGAGTTTTCCCAGCCCTTCGAGAACAACTCTTGTCCTCCTCCACCTTTGTTGGAAGATCCATCGACATACAAAATCCATGGTGCTTCCAGCTCTAGATTGTCTTGAAGCTCCGAGGTGAAGTCAGCTAAGCATTGCGACTTGATAGGCCCTCTTGGCTCATATGTAATGCCAAACTCTGACAATTGTACCGACCAACCAATCATTCTTCCTGCCAACTCGGGTTTACACAATACTTTACTGATGGGGCACTCGGTTCGTACAATAATTTCATGATTTTGAAAATATAGTCAAAGCCTTCTGGACGCGTGAACATGAGCCAAAGCTATCTTCTCAATCATTTGATACTTGGTCTCGGCGTCTTGTAATACTCAGCTTACAAAATAAATCGGCTTTTGTTCGGCTGTGCCTTAAACAATTGCGACACTCATGGCTTCTGACGACACGACAAGGTAGACCAGTAAGGGAAGTCCTTGGATTGGTTTGCTCAATACGGGTGGTTGGGATAACGTTTTCTTAACAGTTTTGAACACTTCCTCGAATGTTTCGTTCCATGAAAACTTTTCAGCTTTCTTCATAAGCTTCAGGATTGGCTTTACTTTATCTGCTAACCTTGGCATAAACCTAGATAACGATGTCAACCTCCCTAAAAGCCGTTGAACCTCCTTCAGGTTATTCAGACTTCTCATGGTTTCTAAGCCTTGACATTTGTCTGGGTTGACCTTGATTTCTCGGCTTGTCAACATGAAGCCTAAGAACTTGCCACCCTCTACTATGAATACGCATTTTTTAGGATTCAATCGCATGTCACACTGCCTAAGTTATTCGAAGATCTCGGCCAGGTCGGCTGCATGTTGTTCGACGTTGTCGGATTTGACAATCATATCATCGACGTACACTTCCACCGTCTTCCCAATTTTTTCCCGGAACATCTGGTACATCAACCTTTGATATGTGGCACCCCCATTCTTCAAACTGAATGGCATGACCTCATAACAACAGTTAACCCTTTCGGTCAGGAAAGTTGTCTTGTCCCCGTCTGTGAATTCATGGGTATTTGATTGTACCAAGAATATGGGTCGAGAAAACTTAATACTTTGTGACTGGCAACTCCATTCACTAGTAAGTCAATACTAGGAAGTGGGTACGCATCTTTAGTGCAGGCCTTATTAAGATCAGTGTAGTTGGTACACATTTGTCACTTCCCATTGTTCTTCTGGACTAAAACTATATTCGCCAACCAAGTGGTGTAATGTATCTCTCGGATAAACCCGACATCTAGGAGCTTGTGTACTTCTTGCTCCGCAATCAACTGGTTCTCTTATCCCATTCTCCTCTTGTTTTGGGTTATCGGCTTCACCTCTTTGCAGATTGATAATTTGTGAGAGATAATTCTAGGATCAATGCCCGACATGTCGACTGTCGTCAAAGCAAAGAAATTAACATTCCTAGCCAATATGGCGGTGATCATATCCTTCAAGGTTGAACCAAGATGAGAATCTTGTCCTGGTTGACCCATCTGCCACGAGACTATCTTTTCTCTCGGCTCTACGCGAGGTTCATCATTCAACCTAGGGTCCAGGTCGTTCATGACAGTCACCTGATGAACTTCAGGCCTTCAGCTTGGTGTCGGCGGGGAATTTTCAGACTTGCAGCGTAACATTCTCTCGTAGTCCTCTGGTCTGAATGAAGGTTCACGACTTCTCGACCCCGACTTTCGTTGTCTGTAGGGAACTTCATGGCAAGGTGAGGAGTCGAGACTATAGCTCCTAGCTTGTTGAGGGATGGTCTTCCAATAAGGATGTTGCAAGATGTTTCTGCGTCCACCAACAGGAATCTGATCCTAATTGTTTTACAACATTCATTACCCTCGCCAAGTTTAGTGTCAAGATCAATGTACCCTCGAGTGTCAACTCTCTCCCATGCGAATCCGACTATTTGCTCGTCAAATGCCTCCACGATATCTTAGGACAAACCCAATTTCTTAAATGTCTTCCAATAAAGAATGTCAATAGAGCTTCCTTGATCTATCAATGTTTTCATGACAACAAAATTGGCCACCACCATTGGATCATCATGCCTCAGATCTATAGTTTTGAAGTCAGCATCCGTGAAGAGGATAAGTGGCATACTTCTTCTTCCTCTCCTGTGAATGGAGTCTACCGAGCTGATACCTCGGATATGTATCTTCCGAGATGAAGAAGTCATCCCTTCTCCAGCAAAGCCACTTGCGATGGTGTTTATCACACCCTGTACAGGTGCGACATCTCGACGATTCCATCCCTCTCTTTGTTCTCGACTATCCCTTCTGCCTCCTCATTATGACAGTCTCGCGGTCTCCCCTCGTCGGCTCTTGGCCTTTTGTCCTCTTGACTGCTTTGAACAAAATGACGGAGATGGCCAACTTGTATCAACTCTTCGATTTTGTCCTTTAAGGCTCAATAATCTTCCCTTGTATGGCCAAACTTATGTTGATAGCGGTAGTGCTTCGATGGAGTGGTCGTTCTTTTTGGTGTTGTCATGAGGTCGACGTCGAGAGCTTCCTCCAAGATTCTCAACCTATGGGCAGTCAGGGGAGTATAGCGAGTGAAGCGCGGGGACTTAGGAAAGTCTCTCGGCCTTCCAGATGGCATAGGTCTTCCCTTGTCAACCGTCTTCTCAGATTCTTCCGATGCCCGAGCTTTGGCACGTAATTCCTTCAATTCTTCCAACTGCATGAATTTGGTGGCCCTATGCCACAACTAGTCCAAACTTACAGCCGACTGCATGTATAGGCTATCGGAGAAGGGACCTGGCTTGAGTGCAGTCACGATGTGATGCATGGCTACCTCAGGACTCAGGTTGCTTATGTTCAACGTCACTTTACCAAATCTATCCATGAAAGTTCGAAAGGACTCCGTCTTCTCTTGCCGAATGTTTACCAAAGCGATAGATGTGAGGTGGTGTGGACGACTTGTAGTGAATTGAGCCCCAAGCCTTGCTGCCAATGAGTCAAAACACTCAATGGAGCGTGCAGGCAAGCGGGTAAACCAACTTAAAGCTGCCCCCCCTTAAGAGAGGTGGGGAATACTCGACATAACAACGCATCTTCTGTAGTCTACAAACTGACTTGTGTTAGATATGCATTCACATGTTCATCCAGATTGGTAGTTCCATCATACTTGTCAAGTGTGGGATTGTTCCAGGTACTCGACAGAGGCACCTCTATGATAGCTTCCAAAAAAGGACTCCGCCGGGGTGTCGTGCCCAAAGTGTTTGTTGATGCCAACCGAGTATTCTCCTGATAAGAATTCCCGACCTCTTGAGTTCTCGTATCGATGTGTTTAGTTGGAGGAAGTTCCCCCTTTATAGTCTCTAGGGTTGTTGGTTCCCCATTAAGTTTTTGCTTCATCCAAGCATTTTGCCTCCTCAATGCCTCTATCTCTTGCTCACTCTTCCTCTTCCTTCCTTGGATTTCCTCTTCGTTTTTCTTCTTCAGCATCTCCATATCCTTCCTCATTTGCAAAATCAATGTCATTGGGTCAGGTTGGCTAGTCTCTCCTACTTGTGTATTTTTGTCATTGGTTGTCATGTTCCTCGTTGTTACCATGTGGACACTCCAAAGGGTTTCTTCCCGACCTCACAGTAGGCGCCAAAATGTTCTTATAAGGTCAGGATCCTATTAGAGTGACTTTTTCTGTCTTCATCTTCCAATCTTTTAGGCTTCTAGGTGTGATGATCTCCGGTTGGTTCTTCCTCTCTCTAAGCCAAATGAGTGGGGTCGGGGGGTACTTGCGAAGGCACTCCGACTATCAAGTCAGTTTGAGTACAATATGCAAGTGAGTTGAGAGTAAAAATTTACCTTTGGTGTTGAGGTCCCCTTTAATATTTATACTTTTCGGACGGGCCTCAGCTGTTGTAGGCTTGCATGTGTGTTCAAAAGAGGGCCCAACTACGCCTTAATCATGGTTTATTATTAAGTATGACTTAATTACAGTTAATTATAGATTTATGGGTTGCACTCAAATTAGGGGAGTTATTCGGTCTTCTCGACTATTTGTCCTTCTAGACTATTCGGCCTTCTCGACAATCTGGTAGCACACTTTCATTATTCAATATTATTATATTACTCACTTTATCGACCTTAATGTATTTATAAGAATGAAGACCATCATATCCAAAGGTATGATCTTGTACTTTTTTATGTTTATATTTGTGTTGAGGAATATGTTTTTGTTTTTCAATTGTTTTTTTGGAATAATGTTGTCTGGTATATATAATAACTAAAGAATAAGTTACTTTGATTTGGCAAGGAAAGGTTATATATTATCACTATCAATAAAATTTCTTAAAAGTATATATAGGTTGTTCCGGTACGTTAATATAATCCAATATTGTTCACGAGTTGAGGCCAAAGATAATTTATATACTTCTTTCTCTTCCAACCCACTGAGGCGCCTTTTAAGGATAAAATCGTAACGGAGCATCGACCTCCGAAGTGGACAATACTTTAAATGCGGTGATTGACCCTAGCGATGCTATCTCTCATACTTGAACTTGGAATAGTGGCACCGTCTGTGGGAATGAAAATGTGTCCCAAGTCCTTTAGCTAAGGAGGGGGAATCCATTCACCTTAGACCTCAAAGGGGGGGCTTGTTTCAGTATAGCCAATATAGTCCCACATCGCTTAGGAGTTGAGGCCAAAAACATTTTATATACTCCTTCCACCTCTAACCTAGGACAAAACCATGACGGAGCACCGACCTCCAAAGCAGACAATGCCTCAGATGCGACGATTGACCCTAGCGATGCTATCTCTCGGACTTGAGGTCAGAACCATATCTCTGAGTTCATTTTCGGTTGGAACATTTGGCACCATACAAAACAAAGCATATAAACTCCAGGAACTAAGTGGCAAGTTGATTCCAAGAACTTAGAACATAACCCATTTAAAGACGTACTATAGTTGAAAACCGAGAACTTGTATTCTTTTTCCTTTGCTCGGGTTTTTTCCTTAAGGAGATTTTTACCAAGGAAGGTTTTAACGAGGCAAGCTTGGCAAAATAAGGTCCCTTTTTTCTCGGTACAATCTCATCAAGTTCAATCAAAAACTAAAATTTCTTAACCAAGAGCACAACAAAAATAATACAAGTTCAATCAAAAAATAGAAGCGCTCAACCAAGAGCACAACAAAAATATACAACTTCAATCAAGAACTAGAAACGATCAACCAAGAGCATAACAACTCGCTCAACCAAGAGCAAAACAAAAATAATACAAGTTCAACAAAGAACTAGAAATTCCAACCAAGAGCATGACAACACACTCAACTAAGAGCAAAGCAAAATAATGCAAGTTTAATCAAGAACTAGAAACGTTCAACCAAGAGCATGACAACACGTTCAACCAAGAGCAAAGAAAAATAATTCAAGTTCAATCAAGAACGAAGCATGTTCAATCCCGAGCATAGCTAAAAACTAAATCCAAATGGGTCCAAGCTGAACTCGTTCATCCTTCAAATTGATCCACCAGTACATCTTCTCGGATTTCGAGATTGGGGTACTTATGTACATACCCCAAATTATGACCGGGTACATTCAAACAATAACTACTTGTTTAATATTATATTTAAGAAACATAAATTTGGTCCGTAGGTAAATCAATTTTTTTTAAGTGTAAATCAGACCATAAATCGGTTAATAGTTACTAGTGGTTATAGTTACTATTAATGGTCTGAGTCCAACAAGACCTATAAATAGGTGATGACTCTTTTAGTAAGAGGACACATTAAACTCTATTCTATACTCTTACCCTTAGCTTTTTGTTAAGAATTTATCATCATCTTTATACTTTTACTGACTTAAGCATTAGAGAGTCTTATGCAAGTGGACCTCCATCATTCATCAAAGATAAACTAAAAGCTCATTTCCTGAGATAATTAAAATTTAATAAAAAATTCAATTCAATTCTTCTATCTTTATAGAAACATATCTTTATAGAAACAATTTATACTATTTATGATATATAATATTCTTATGTTCCGAATAAGATTATATAATACGAGAGAAACATGTGGTCTATATTAAATAAAAAGAAAATATCTTTATTTATTTTAAAAAATTAAAACAATATTTTTAAGTAACTCGTTATTTTAATAAATAATATTAATTTTTTTTCACTTAGTACATCTGAATTATTTATTTCATTATTTATGTTTATTCCCTTTATTCCTACTTCTAATCAATTCAACCTTACTAGAGAGTTTGTTAGAATTTAGTAAATATTTTTTAAAATTTATTTAAAAAATACTTAATCTTGAAAATTTGTAAACATGATTATTTGATTTCTTTTACAATCTTAATATCGACCTCATTAATTTCATTCCTCATCTTTCCATCCTCTTAATTTCAGCCTTGAAAGGGAGATTTTGTTATCTATTAATAATTAAGCGACTAATAATAGAAAGTTGAAAAATGAGAAGTTGTTGAATACATAATTTAGAAGAGATTAAGAATAGAATTTTAAAGCATATATAATGCTCCATAAAATATTTTTTCAAAAAAATATTAAACGGTGTACCATACTTTAGTTTAATAATTGAATTCAATAAAGTAATATTGTTTATGTATAATAGGAAGAATGAGAACAATGATGAAAGTTTAATTTTCCATGTCTACACCTTGAATATAATAAAAAGAAAAATGTTGAAGCTAATATTTTAAGAGAAGTCATTGACTGGGAGTATCTTATTTTGCGGGTGTGGGACAATTACAGAGATGCCTTTGGACACGCACAACTACAAGCCAATGAAGACGACAAAAGTGGTCATCATGAGACACAAACCTAAAATAATGAACAACATCAATACCATGTCCAAATCCCTACGGAACTGTCATTTATTCTTTTCCATCTCTCAACTCGAGGGTGCCCATTATAATTAACTCAAATTTGTCATCAATGTCCCCTTCAACAGTCTATTGCTTCTTTGACCTAAAAGACAATTTATTTTGCCATGTCGAAATCACCTTCAAATCCTCTTCTTCTCTTCCACTTTTGATTTAAATGGTGTACATATCATAATTCATTTTAATAAAAATAAAGAGTTTCATGTAGCCAACATTTCTGTATATGGATGTATTAAGATACAATAGACTTTTATGGATAACAATAAATCTATTCATAAAGAGTTAATTAATGTCAAAGTTTGTGGTTGAGGAATTCCAAATACATCTATTAAAGTGTCTTTATTTCTTTTAGTGGATGCACATTTTATTGTATAGTTTTGGTTGGTGTTTATGTCTTGTTTATGATAGATTTTTTTTGGAATTGGTTAGTTTTTTGAGTTAATGTACTTTAATTGAATTATGTGGATCCATATAAAGATATAAGTAATATATATGATCAAATCTTTTGATAAACTACATAATTTTATACAGAGTGGTTGAAGTATTTTTTAAATATTTTCATTTATTATTTTTTATATTAATAATAAAAAAAATCATTCGAACATTACTATTTGGGGAATGATGGAGTTGTTTTGCATTATGGACTATATTTTACTTGAAATTGTAGATCAAATTCTCCTATTATTCTGTGATCCTCTTAATTCAAGTTGTAGTAAGGGTTTCATAAGATAAAAGTATAGTTGGATTTTGATGGTTTGGGATTTTGATAGTTGGATCTCTATAACAGTTTTCATCATTGTACATAAACTAATTTGAATTTGTTAAGAAAGTTTATTTTTCTCTTAAAAATACTCAAAATTATTTTATCCAAAAGAATCCAAAAGCTTAAATATGTGCTTGTCATGTACAGATAGTCATGTATTTTGGAATTCTAGAATTTTGACCAATCTATATGACTATAGTGGACTAGTCTCCTAACCCGATAAGGCTAAGATGTACTCAATTATTAATTAAAAGGGAAATCTCTACCTGAGAAGTCCGTGAAAATTAATTTAAGCCTTAATAAAAACACATTCTAGATTAACAAAAAGAAAGAAGAACTTCTTAATCTAACTAAACAATGTTCATCCTCTGCAGGGATCTGATACTACTCAAAACACAACCTAATTGAAAAAATAAAACTAATGGCTTCAAACAAAGGAAGCATTAGTCAATTTCTTACTAACATATTGCTATATGGCAGCGATATATGTATAATGACTCGTATATAAAGTATGAGTTATTGTTTGTTTGATTTTATCTTTTTAATTATATATCATGAATTGGATCAACAATAATAAGAAAAATACAAAAATAAGAATGAAAAAAAGTAATTGTGTTATATAATTCTATATATGGATTACATTTTCTAATGCAACGTATATAACATGCATGCAAAGAGTTTTTTATACATAAAGTTGAGAAAATAGAATAACAAAAAATTGCTAAAATAGTTAAGATTAAAAAATATACATTCTTTTATCCTTAAATAAGATATTAATTCGTTTCAAATAATTTTTGAATCTGGATCTAATCAAAGACTTTGAAAAGATATATGTATGAATTTGAAACTACCTTCATAATATCTACCATCCCAAACACAACAACATCTCTCACAAAGTGTAGTTTAACATCAACGTGTTTGGTTCTCCTATGGTATATCTGATTAATAACTAGATGTATTACATATTGACTATCATAATGAATGAATAGTTACATAATCATGCATAATAATTAGCTCTCTTGTCATACTCTTCAACCACAAAGCCTGCTTCACCCTTTTTGTCAGCACGGTATACTCAATTTGGGTGGTTGATAAAACCACTACTAAATAAAGTGTCTTTGAACTTGAGATTTCTTTATCTTATTATGATCTTGAGAACGTGTGTGTGTGTATATATATATATCACTTCTTCATGACGTACCTGTTCTTTGAATAGTTTCCTTAATCAACTCATTTATAATGTTGTACTGAATCTTCATTGTATGAGACATTGGCTTAGGAAAGTTCTGATACAAGCTTCGAATGCTTCTTTGCCTTATGATAAATCTCTAGATTGGATCAGTTGCATGTCCTTTCCCTAGGCAATGACTTAATGACGTTTTAATGTTTGATTAAACTAATCTCGCTCATCAACTTCATGATTTCTCATAGTCAGACGCTAAGTGTGGAAACTCTGGATTTGACCTGTGTGCGTCTTGACGTTTCTATAATACATTTAGAAAAACTTTACAAGACTAAAAAAACAATATAATTTCTATATTAAAGCATGGGTAGTGCTGAAACAATATTATAGATTGTTTCTATATTATCAACTCTTTCTATATTCAAATATTAATTCAGAAACATTATCAACGCTTTCCATATTAGCTTGAATTAAAATGTTTAAGCACAATTTAGATTTAATCTCGTTTTATATTCATTATAAATATATTTAGAAAAACATGTTATCAATCTTATGTTTTGTTTTTCAAAAACTTTTTTATATGTACTTTGAATTAATCAATAGATGTACAATTGTATATGAGATAAATTTGAAAGCACTCCAGGAATATATATATATATATATATATATATATATATATATATATATATATTTTTTT
>Ga0123342_1006851_pt1 | contig 15506 bp, 6 predicted proteins | sample Turbeawhitnodule_FD_89960 | JGI IMG/M metagenome (GOLD analysis project Ga0123342, IMG submission 89960) | Root nodule microbial communities of legume samples collected from Mexico - Turtle bean Mexico white nodule | ecosystem: Host-associated > Plants > Roots > Nodule | place: Mexico: Nepantla... | reverse complement strand
GGCCGCTAGGGCGCCTTTTTGTCCTCTTTTTTGCAGGAATCCACAGGCAACCAGTGGGAAGGAGTCCCTAGCTGACGGTTGAGGTCGCGCACGAAGACGTCCCGGTCAACCGGACGGAACAGGGTCTAGCTTAAGTAAACATTTTCTTTTAAACCTAAGCCCATGTGTGCTAGGGCATGTAAAGGTTAGGTTGTATGTATTCAAGAGAGGAGTGTAGTGCCACGTTGAGGGTGGCTACGTAAACAGATTGGACCCCTGATGCTGGTACATGCGTTGGTACCCTGGTGGTTATTCTATTATTATTTTACGCACTCCATGAAGGAAAGATTTTGTTATGTTGCAACACCGTGAGGGTCTGCCCTTGAGCAGAATATTTTCCTGTAAAGTATGCTTTCAGTTGAGATTATATTCTTATGATAGAAAGTTGTTACAAGAGGTAAACTATAAAAGGGACTTGAGATCCCATGTTAAAGGATGTTGTTTCTAAGACTGAAACTTGTTACTTCTTGTTTCTTATAAGCCTGACTTGATCGTCGGAGTGCAATCAACAAGTAGGGCCCCCTCTGTTTCAACGAAGCAACGTTCCAGTGCATCAAGACGCATAACAAATTCCAGAAGAGATAGACAGAGTTAGAGTTTGTCATCAGAGTCAACCGGTGAGCATGTCAACTGGCAAGAACACTATTATTACTAATTTTCATTTCTTAAAAATAGGTTTACAATTTTGTTCATTGGACTCTCTTTTGGATTCTTTGGGAGACGACTTGGAATCATCTGACCACTTCAATACTATCAACTATGTGGCATTAGATGGTTTATTACCTCATTAGATGGTCTACGTTGAAATATTTTAATTTAATTGCAAAAGCGACAGTTATCAGGTACCTAAAACAAAATTAATTCATCTTGCATATGTGTTTCATCCAAGCAAGAAGACTTTTGTCATGGAACAAAGACAATGGATGCTCACAATTCATAATGACAAAGTCTTTGTTCCCAAGGTAGAGAAACAAGAAAAGAAGTCAAGTGTAGAAAAACAAAAAGAAGAAGATTGAGACTTATATGAGAACAAGATGGAAATAATTCTTGAGCTAGTCAGACAAAGATGATACACTTAAATTCTACTAATAAAAAATCTTAAATAGACCATTCATTTTACAATGTGTACAAGGTAAAGTATTTCTATCTTATATCTATTAGTGGAACAAATTTTTATTATTGTATATGGTATCAGTGTTGATATTAAGTATAAACGGTCTTGAAGTTGGTATATGTTGTAGATGGTCTATGACCTAATACGAGTGGTATAAACCGTCTAGGGTCTAAATTAAAAATCTCTCTTATTTAATCAGTAATTTTGTTCCTTTAGGTTTTGTTGCCATTGTCGTTACTCTTGAATACTTGGTTTCTTTATTTATGTTGTTTAGATTCACTGAAAAATGTTAAATAAGATGGGTTTTAAGAATCATTGAATTCATTTTGTGATATAGTTACCCTTGGTGAAGTTTTTAGCACGACTTATGGGTGGATCATTATATGCCATACCTATTTTTTCTAGTGTGTTTTTACTCATGCGTGTTTAGTCTCTAGAATAACATGATTTTTTGTTTACAACTTTGATCACATGCATACATTAAGATGATTAAGCCAACTTTCATTATAAGCAACTACCCATATTTGCCTACTTGGATGAAAATTCACTTGTTATCCCCCTTGAGCCTTTTATCCTTTCTTGTTTCTAACCACATTACAAGCCTTAAAAAGAGAAAAAGCATGGTTGTCTTTACATTAGAGAATAAAGAAGCTTTGGAATCATTTTGAGAATAGGTTCTTGAAAAAGTGTGGGGATATACTTCATTTTAGTTTACTTATATAAATAAATCTTTATTGAAAAAGAAAATAAACAAGAAAAATATATGCAAAAGAAAATAAAGAAAGAAAGAAAGAAAGAAAAATAATAGAAAAAGAATGAGAAATGTCTAGAAACAAAAAAAAAAGAAAAATATGATGAAAGTCTAAACAAGAGAGAAATTGAAATTCTTAATCAAAAGGTAGAAAATAGGGAGTCTAATTGTAATATTGAGATATATACTACTTGCATTTAACTATGAAATTTTTCCTCAAAGCTCTTTTATTCTCATATTTTTCTATCTTCACCTTGGCCCCATTACAACCTATATAAATACCTCTTGATCCTTGACTACACATGTTGCTCAAATGTTGTGAATATTAGAGTCTTGTTAAGCTTATGGCAGTTTTTCTTGCCTGATATTATTTTGAGTGCATGTACACAAGCCTAAACACCTAAGAGTTGAAAATTTTATCTAGTGCACACTATATCACTTGATTCATCTTTTTTTGGATTGACCTACCTTCTTGTTTGATAAATCTTAAGGAATTTCATTCACATCTTTCTTGATTCATTACTTTCTTGAATAATCTTTTGCTAACTCTATGTTCTCTAAAGATTAAATCTATAGTGAAGATTATTGTTAAATCCCATTTTTATTATGTAAAAAAAGGTGAATAATAAGCAACATTTAGTTGCATATTGTTAATGTCTAATTAATTACTGTTAGTATATTATGTTGTTTGAATGTCAATGCTCTTATGGATAATTATGTTCTAAGACACATGCTAAAATGTTTTTGTCATCATAAAAAAAAAGGGGAGATTGTTGAGACCTTAGACGATCTAGATGATCTGCCCTGATGATTTGATAACCTTCTAGACGATCTCTTCACCAACTAGAGAGTTTGTGAACCATATGGACTATTTGTTGACCAGAATATCATATGTGGTATATATGTTCTTCTATGTTGATGATAACAAAAACTAACAAAAGTTAAATATAATCCACATAACATGCATTGCATTTGTTGAGACCGTAGACAGTTTAAGACCCTATAGATTGTCTATTCAAACACTAGACAATCTATGATCCACTAGATGGTTTGATGACCAGAAGATCATATGAGGAGTTATGTTTTGATTATAAAGAAATCTTAATGGTTTATTTTTAATTTGAAGGTTCTAAGAATGCTTTGTACAACTGTAGTACACAATAGACTCTTTGAGCGTCAATAACATATGTTCATGATAGACGATCTGATAACACTTGTTAATTGCATAACAAAATTTAGACTGAATGTCTTATTTGTGAGTTAAATGATATACTTTATATGTGAATTAAATGATCTGACAATGGTTAGGTGGAAGTTGTAGTATACAGTAGACCATCCCAACGTCTACAATTTCGTTCATGCTAAACAACTTAGTGAATGTGTTGAACGAGTAACGAGTTTTTTTATTATAACAGTTATATATAATCTTTTGAATCATATATCTATTAAAAATGTGTTTCTTCAAAACAATATTATATCCAAAAACAAAAATATTTCAATATGCAAAATGACTCAGTTTAACCCTATTTTCATATATCTCTAAAATATATCTTTTCCTAAACAAATTTGTTCAAATTAAGTCTTGCAAATATCTTTTTAATATATAGCAAATATATCTAAATCTTTTGTAAATAAAATGGTTTTAGTATCACATATTATCTGGATGGAAAATATTTTTGATTTTGTTTTGATTTATTTTTACTAACCCATATTAAAAATAATTTTGAATTAGTTTCTTAAACTTACTTGAAAAAATTAAGAGATTGCAAATCCAAGTTTTATATTTTGAGCGTTTGGCACCAAAAAGATTAAAATATTAAGATATTTCAATATCCGAACTTAACTAAGTATCAAAGAACACATTTGAAAAGTTGTATAAAGAGACTGAAGGTGAAGAACGAAACAAGGAAAGGCAAGCAATTCAAGTTATTCATGTGTTCTTGTTGAATATATAAGGGTTGCAATGAGTGTCTGGTATGCCATTAGAGCATCTAGTCTTTTGGGTTGAGGAAACTATTGTAATTCTTCACTTTGTGAAGTTATACTCATGTGAGCTTTCTTTATACTATCTTTATGAGAGTGGTCATTTTTTTTGGGAGAGTTGTGAATACTCGTTGTAACCTGGAGAGGTGAGAATAGTCGTTGTAATCAAGTGTTTTGGTTAGTGGAATCTCTTAAGAAATTTGTTAAGAGGGACTGTATGTAGCATGAGTTTGGGTGAACCAAGAAAAGATCTTGTGTTCTTGTTGTTGCTCATGCTTTTTGATTTATTTTATTCTTCTGATTAGATGACCAGTTAGACTCTTTACCTAGACGATTATGTTAGACGATCTAATTTGTTTTGATCAGACAGTTTATTAGACAATTGATGACTCTTTTACAACAAATGTACCAAGTCATAAGTATTAATTCTAAGGATGGATATCGAACCCACAAGGAACATTTATTTAAAATCAATCTTAATACTAGCATTCACTAAGTATAAGAATATGTACAATAATTTGATTTGATATGATATTGACAATAATTTGCATGAAAATTAAATGAAAAAAAAAATAAATGAGTAAAAGATTTCAATTAAGAAAATTGGAAATGGGGTTAATCCTTTTCACTCATATGTAGTTTTAAACATATAACATTTCATAATGAATAACATTGATACACATATAAAAATCATTTATATTGATTCCTCGCATACAAAATCATTAAGAGAGTTTCCTAAATATCGATTCTTCGCATATTTATAAAAGCTCCTTAGCATTACAAACGGATGTTATAAAGCAATTAACATTTCAAATTTATTCCTAACATTCAAATATGTTAAGCATTATCATTTAAGTCAGATGCTTAGAAGTACTTTCAATCAAATTTAAGGATCAAAATTGTGAATAGTTTGATGCTTTGAGAATAAAATGATAATACCAATCATCAATCAAGAATTGAATATTAGAATATTATAGATAAATATCACCTCAATACATAAGAGTTTGAACAAATGACTCTCACTCCCAAAGAAAAGAATTAGTCACTCATGGTGGTTGTTACAAGCATAGACAGTAAGAAAAAAGATCCATAGCATTTCTCCTTGACAGCTGAATCCTTTAGGGTTTCCTTCCTTTGGTTCCCCAATTATGTTTAAGGTTATGCGTCACACCTTATATTTAACCTAATTGGGCTTGGGCCAAGTGACATATCCTTTTGCTTCATCTCTCCTTAAATTCCTGAAAATAATACAAAATTGAGAATAAATCGTTCTTATTCATCTCATAATCCAAAAATATGTAAAAATGTTCAAATTCCTAAATTAAAGGTTTAATTATAACTATTTTATCAATTAAATTTCATAAGTGGCTATATTTTTGTATGAAATATTACTGAATTATGACATTTATCAACAATTTATCTTTATCAAATGCGAAAAGAGTATAAGACTCCAATCAACTTTCTTCCCCTTCTAAACCCAATTGCACCTACGGTAAGAATCTGTGTTGGTGATCAACAACTTTAGTATCAATAGATGTTCAACAAAGAAGTCGTAGTTGGGTATCATGACTTTAGCACAAAAATGAAATTGAAAAAGTTGTGTAATCTAGACACGATTTTAATTAGTATGAGTTTTAGGATTTCATTGAAATCGTATTAATGTGACACAATTTTAGTGTAAAACAAAATTAATTAAAATTGACATACCCATATGTTGGAATATTTCCATGGTAGAAACTTAAAATATAAGGATGAACGGGGTAGGTGGAAGGCACCAAAACTGCAAAAGGAATACGTGTACACACCAAGAACACAATACGTGTTTTAAAGGAAGAAAAACAAGAGAGAAGAAAGTGACACGTAAAAAGGAGAATCACACTCAATCAATTATTTGTATCTGTTATTATGTTGTTACAAAAGAGAGTAAAACCTATTAAATAGGCAAAAAGAATAAAGGTAACCGCTTCCCTATCCTAACCGCTTGAGAGCACAACCGCTTCAGGGAATCTCAATAGCCCCGCTCAAGCTGCATGATATATATTTATCAGACCCAATTTTGAAACAATAGGATCAAATCTAACCGGTTCAAGTGGTTTAGTAGATATGTCTGCAGCTTGTTGAGAAGAAGGTATAGGAAGCAATTGGAAGAGTTTTGCCTGAAGTTTCTCACGTACAATATGGCAATCAATCTCTATGTGCTTTATTCTCTCATGAAAGCTTGGATTTGAGGCTATGTGTCTTGCGGACTGATTGTCACAGTAGACAGCTGCTAGAGGTTGAGTAGTGATGCCAAAGTCGTCAAGAAGATATTTCAACCATTGTATTTCACAAGTTAAAGCTGCGAGAGCGCGATATTATATTTCCATGGTAGAAACTTAAGATATAAGGATGAACGGGGTAGGTTGAAGGCACCAAAACTGCAAAAGGAATACGTGTACACACCAAGAACACAATATGTGTTTTAAAGGAAGAAAAACAGAGAGAAGAAAGTGACACGTAAAATGGGGAATCACACTCAATCAATTATTTGTATATGTTATTATGTTGTTACAAAAGAGAGTAAAACATATTAAATAGACAAAAAGAATAAAGGTAATTGCTTCCCTATCCTAACCGCTTGATAGCACAACCGCTTCAGGGAATCTCAATAACTTCAATTATTTTAATTTTATTGTGTCTCACTCACATTATTTCAATTTTGCAAAAATGCTTATTTTAACATCGGGAGCTTGAATTCTCCTATCTCTAGGTCTACTCATAGTGAAGTTTGCTTTTTTTAATTTATTTTATATTAAATTAAGATGAAAGTTGAAAATCCCATACCATGACCCGAACCTGAATTGACATGTTTAAGATAGTGGGATCATACAAATGTGTCTTTCATAGTGTGAAAATTTATGAAAAAGAAAAAACTCAAGAGAAGAACTATTAATTTATTTTGTATCCAATGTTTTCTTTTACGGTTTTAAGTTTTAGTAATGCATTTGGTTCAAATTGATTGCTTTTGATATTATGATTGACAAGGGAATTTTTTATTAGTGCTGGAGTGCAGTTAGTAATGTTGGGGTGGCCATATAGGAGTTGACTTAATTATAGTATATATATTTATTTGGGTCCAATCGTTGCAGCAGCATCATCTTCAACCTAAACCTAAAAGCCCCTTATTCTCTCTTTCGGCGACTGTATCATTGAAATGAATCCAACTATCATCGAACCTCAGGAATTGAATTGAATTTAAATTACCTCCAGTAAGTGCTCAAGCTTTTTTATCTAAATTCACTTGAAAGATCAGTTTTTTGTTTAATTGAAATTTTACATGAAAAGGGAGAAATTCGTGTTTTTAAACTGTAAGGGGTTGGCGGTTGCCAAAAAATTTGCTGACTTTTTAGACTTCTGTTTTACCCTGTAAGCTATTGTCTATTTTACATTCATGTGTGCTCAAATTTCAAAATGAATTTCAATTATCTGACCTTTGCGTATAAAAATGTTTGATAAAATGTGTCTTCTGGTGGTGGTTGGAAATTGGAAGAAGATGGAAAAGGGGGTTTATCCACAGAAGATATTCTACTTTACACAAAAGGGTTGGTTGATTGATATCCTCGAAATTGTAGCAATATCATTTTAATCTCTAAAACAGTTAAAATTTTAAAATTAGTTTTAGGAATTGTAATCTGTCAATTGAAATTAGTCCGTCCCTTATCTCATTGAACGAACACACTAGAGTTGAATTACATTTACCATTTGAACTAGCTTATGAAATCTTCCTTAAACACAAATCTGAGTCATTGGCGTTATACACATAAGTACTGAACAACTAGTTCATATCTGCTAGTACATTAGCTAATTCCTGTTCTTGTAGTTAACTCTAACTGTATGTAGTACTGTAGTTACTCAGGGTTCTGAAGGACAAATCCTTATTTATTTTATTAGAAAGAGGTGCATTGTCTCCATGATGAAGATCTGTCATGTATTAGGCTAAGTTTGAATATTGGTATCGATGTCTTTGAAAAATGTTTCCTCCCTCCCTCTAGCCAATTTAATTTAACTTGGAAAGGGAGCAAAATTTTTTTGAAGTATCAGAGTGTTTTTAATGTGAGAGAAAATAACACTATGTGAACATAGCAGGTATGTTACGACTATCACTTGGACACAAAGCAGCAGAACCCCACGTGAAATCTAAATTTTTCCTTTTTTTAATATAATTTTTAAAATTTCCAACTCCATTAATATGTTAGTAGGTATTGTTAAGACTCTTGAGCAAAATTCTGAAAGTTAGACAAGTAGTTGGATTTCAGATTATACTTTAATTTTCTTACTTGCTAATTGTTCTTGCTCATCTAGATAAGTCTATAATATAACCTTCCAAAACTAATTTAGGAACAAAGCCTCTGATCATGTTATATAAACTAGATCAGAATAAAATAATGGAAATTGGTATTATTGCAGAAGTAGAACTACTAGTTTCCTAAATCTTAACCAGTGTGGTTGAGGTTTAGTTAAGAAAATGGTACAGAATTGGTTTTTGAGAGATCAGTTCTCTCAAATCACTTTCCACTTTCCTCTTCCTGTATTTACAATTCAAGTACTTTCAGCCCTTAACTACATAAAAATCTCTGTAATTTCAATATTCAACTAATCAATCATCGTTAGGTTTCGTAGATCATGATTCCCTGCATCAACTCTAGAAACTAGCCTTGCTGCTATTTTCTTTTTTGTTGTTTCCATTTTGCGAAGTTTGTAGGAAGCCGAGTTCATTATATTTTACTATTAATACTATTACTTTATTAATATTTTGTAATTACCAAGGTTTCTTTCTAGCCTTCAAAGTTCCTAGGAAACCAGTTACATATATATGTAATTTGCTCACTTAGATGTTATAGGTCATTTAATGTTGACATCATAACTTATATTATAGAAGCTTTCCACCAGGTCTTTGGGAACTATTTGCGGCTGAAGGTTGAACATCTGGACTTGTCTACTTTAATTTTCAAAGGAAGAAAGTGTTCAAAACACGGTGGATTTTTGTTCGATCATCATTGTATCTGAACTTGTGGAAAATGGCTGCTGAAGATGATAAAAATCTTATTGAAATCTTGGAAAACCTGAATCCAGTAGATGTTGCTAAATACATGAATTTTGTGAGTGCTCCACAAGCTGGTGCTATAGCAACATTTGCAGGCACAACTCGTGACACCTTTGAAGGGAAAACAGTCTTGGAGTTGAGATATGAAGCTTATGTTCCAATGGCAATACGTTGTATTAACATGATCTGTTCATCTGCTAGAGCATCCTGGAACTTACATTCCATCGCTGTTGCTCATCGTATAGGCACAGTGCCTGTGGGTGAAACAAGTGTCTTCATAGCTGTATCATCGGTCCACAGGGCAGATGCACTGGAGGCTTGTAGATTTTTTATAGATGAGATAAAAGCCAAAGTTCCCATTTGGAAAAAGGAGGTCTATTCAAATGGGGAGGTTTGGAAGGAGAACAGTGAGTTCTTAGAGAGGAGGTCCGAACTTGGTAACAAGGATGCAGGTTGCTGTGGGAAAAAGGTAGAAATTAAAGAGCAAACCAAAAAGGCTTGTTGTGGGATTAAGGTTCGGGTTGATGATCAAGGTAGCCAAGACTAATGTCAATCTTGGAGATCCAAGATACAAGAAGGTAATTGTAGTATTTGTACTTTGATTTGAAGAATATCTCCCTATAATTCCCAACCTTTTTGCCCAATTTGTTGGTAAGATTGTAGTTTAACTTTGAAGACATTAAATTTCTCACTGTCTCCTTTTTTAGTTTTGTGAACAAAACAAAGGTGATAGTGAAAGCAATAATTTAATAGTAGACGGTTAGTTCCAACACACAATTCAATATGAAAGCAAGATAGGAGTTTGTAAGAATTTTGGAGAAAATTTAAGGCTAGTTTTCTTTCTGATGTTTCTCATAGGTTAAAAAACTAGGATTGACAATACAAATTGAGTTTTGTTTTCTGTGCTTTGCTATTAACTTTCCCAAATCGAATTAGAGTGAAAATGACTGATATCATGCAACTTGTGATGATCCACACGATGGAGCAATGATGAATACAAAAGTTTTATCTTGTATCATATGATTAATGAGCATAATAAAACAATGGATTTAGTTATCGTAAATTATACTTGTATTTATTGAACGATTTCTCTACTTTGATATTAATAATTTCTTTTAATGAAATCAAATTCACTTGATATTTGTTTTTAGTATATTTTTACTGTAATTTATAAAATAAGGTTTTATTAGGTAGAAAAAATATGTTTAAACTTAATCAATTTTTAATTAATAACATAATACTGTATTTTATTATATAATTGTAATAATTAAGGTGATCAATACCTAAATTTAATTTTATTTGTTATTATTTTTTTCACTTTTTTCTCAAATTAATTGGACACACATTTTTTCTTAGCAAACGGTATGTGCTATATTCTTTCACGCTGAAATGGAGTAAGACTACAATTGACCCGTGTTATGGGAATTTATGCCTATCACACCCCAAAAAGTGCTATCACTAGACAACATAAATGCTACTTAAAATTACTTGCACCATGTTCACATCATTTCAAAACTAAGTCATTCACATCTCAACATTATGTTCTTCTTATTGCACTTTGGTAAACAATATTCTTTATCAAAATCAAATTTCTAATGTTTAGGGCAACCATTATTCATTCACAAAACAAAAGAACATACAACTTTACAAAACAAACCAATTAAGAAAAATAATTTTACCTTTCTTTGAAGGAAATATAGGGCTTCAAAGATTCCGGAGACCACAACGAATCTATTTAGAAATATCCAAATTTAGACCAGTACACCATCAGGCCATCCAATAAGAACAAAACGGAACCCACCACACCAAACTCTCGCCAATTAGACATGACGTGATTAGAACATCCACCTTCAAAAGTGTTGGACAAACAATGAACAACTGAAGATCAAAATCGCAAAATCACGACGATCATAGGACTGTTTCTTCCTGCACCTCCATATCTTCTTCTGCCACCTCCATACACAAGAAAATACATTTTTATCTTTCTTGTGTCACTTCCATAGATTAGTTTTCGGATTATGTAATCCGGAAACTCATTTGAAAAAAGACTTTCGGATTACATAATCCGGAAGCTAAATAAGACTTTCGGATTATGTAATCCAGAAAGTAATCATGCATCTGAAAAAAGGCTTCTGGATTATATAATCCGGAAGTTAATTACAAATTTAAAAAATGACTTCCAAATTACGTAATCCAAAATATTATAGAGGGGCATTTTCAAAAATTCGAAAATTTATGGAGGTGAGAGAAGAAGGTATGGAGGTGCATGAAGAAGCAGTCCAATCAGATAAGTGCAACAAACCCAAACAAAATAAGCCCAAAACCATACTAGAAAAATGAAGGGTTGATTCTCCCTGCACCATATCAATTCAGATTTGCACCCAACACACTCATGTAAATTGTCCATTTTGTCCTTAATGATTTTAAATTTTTGCCTTCTGGATATTCATATCCGTAAGTTAAATTACAAAGTTCCGGATATACAAATCCATAACTAATATGTCACTTCCGGATTTCACCATCCGAAAGTTTATTTGGACAGCATAAATGACCTTCTGGATGTCAAGATCTGTAAGCAAACATAAATGAGTTACAAATCTCAATCCTCATCACCATTTACAACACACCATTCCGGATATGAAAATCTGGAACTCGTAACTCACTTCTGGAAGCTTAAATGAAATATGAAAGTGACCTTTCGGATTTCGAAATCCAGAATGTATAAAAATGACTTCCGAATATTGAAATCCATAAGCAAATGTGTGAAAAGGACAGAATAGGGTTTTAAAATTTTCTTTAGGTGGGAGTCAAAATTGATTGGGTGCAGGAAGCAATTGCCAAAATGAAGGAAGGCTTAGAGAAACCCAAATGGAGCAAATACAATGTAAAAAATTAACAATCAAATTTTGATTTTTGCTTCGTGCAGTATATCCTTTTTGCAACCTACACTATATCATATAGGTAAAATGACCAAAATACCCCTCCAAATTTTCTTTAAAAGTTTTAGGGTTTTATTGTGTTCCTTTACGCGTGAATAACACTATTTTGGTAGTTGTGTAGTGCAATTTATGGGTGTTTTGTGTGAGTCCTATTGGTTGTTCATTGATGCATTGGAGGTGTTTTTCGGTGGTTCTCTAGTCTATTATCAAATGCAGTTCATGCGAAAGAAGAAAAGTGAATTGCATTTTTTTTTTTTACTTTTGGATTTTGTTAAGTGAAAATATTCCAAATTTTGCATTATGTAGGTTTAGTTGTACCATATTGCATTCCGCATTTTGTGTTATGATAGACCTTTTTGCTTTAGGCATTATGAAACAAATTTCTAGAATAGCCTTTCCAGAATATGCTTCTAGAAAAGTTGTTCCAAACTATCTAATGCGGATTTTTTTTTTGTTTTTTTTTCAATTAACTTTTGAGATATTATTCATGTACAAGCAGAGTAAAATGTCCAAAACAAGAGGTGGAAGTTCTCAAGCAGATCAAGTACGAGCAACTGCATTTGTTACAAGAAGACATCGTGGTGGGCCTAGTAATATTTTGGAAGGTGATTTGGGAGAAGAAAATGTTCAATACGAGGATGTGTATGGGGAAGCACTTGCGAAACCACATGTGGAAGATAAAAGCTATCCTAGAGGCTAGTTGATAAGTTTTTACTTGTTACTTATAAGGACCATGTGGCAAGACAATTATGAAAAGATGTGGTAAGTAATAATGTTGTTATGCAATTGGAAAATTTTGTCTGTTATTTAGTAATTTGAATTCTAAAATGATATTCATTGGCTATTGTAGGATCGTGGTGAACATAAAGTGGTTTCTCATGGGAGAAAATTATTAAGCTGAGAGCATGACATGAGCGCATAATTGTTCCAGTATAGTTGTCTAGCCTAGGTGGTCTGATTGGTGCTAGTTATGATACGACAAACATGTTGTGTGCCTTTGTAGAGAGTTGACATGCATATACAAACACATTTCATCGACCTATTAGAGAGTTCACCATCACATTAGATGATGTGTCAAATATGTTGCTCATCTCGATTATTGGGCAATTCTACACGTACCCGACCTTAGATGTAGTTGTGGCGATAGATTTGTTGGTTGAGTCACTTTGTGTTGATCGTGAAGCAACAACTAATGAGATTGTTGGGGTGGTCATGTGCTTTTAAGTTGGTTGAGGGAGGTCTATGATGACACATTCAATAACAGACAGTGGACAGTTATTACTACAACGTATTTATTCCACCTAGTTGGTTGCACTATTTTTGCAGATAATAGTGCAACCTCAGTAAGTGTTTCCTATCTAGGATTTTTTGTGGATTTGAGGCATACGGGGGGATTCGTATGGGTGACAGTTGCATTAATCCACATGTACAAGCAGTTAGGAGATGCTAGCTACACAAATACAAGGCATGTAGTCGGGTATGCAACCTTGTAGCAAGCCTGAATATACGAGCATTTTCCATCCATAGGTGTCAAATGTTTGCGGACCAAGTATGGGGAGTATGAGCCTCGGTGCATGCGATATGATGTCGGTAGACTCACTTGATTCTGTTCGATTGTAGTTAGATATGATCAGATTGCATGAAGTCAGATTTACCCCTTATGACGACCATATGGCAACTCCTCCTTTTGATTGGGTCTCCTTATTTTTGGGGTACATTTGCTTGGGCACATGCAGACAGTTGCACTTGCTTGAACGTGTTCTTCTTCAGTACAAATATGTGTAGTTTGTCCCTCACCACCCATTTGTAGTGATAGATGGCAATCTATCTACAGCTAAAGTTGATTGACGATGGTTGGATTTTAATGATTATGTTATCCATGATGTCATTCTTGCACCACATCTCAAAGCATGTGTTGCATGATATATGAATTGGTATCGATCTGTATCACTTTTATATATAAGCCAAATGGGTGAGGATGATTGTGGTGTAGTGAGACCCCCTGATGCAGATGCAAACGTTGGAGTCAGTGGACCCTCTGACTCTTATATTGGGCATCCAGATGTGGAATGAATTTGTCATTATTTATTGATGGTTTAAATATGTTAATTTCGCTTTAATATAATTTTTTTCATTGTTGTATGGTATATGTCGGAGGATTGCAAAGACGTTGAAACTCATGGTGGATGAAGGTGATGTCGTTGAAGGTACCCGTTCATGGGAAAGGTCACACACAACCCTCATGTTAGCCTGAGGAGCGACTGAGAAAAGGGTTGTGTACATTAAGAGGCATTAACACTATATGTAGTTTTTTTTTATGTTATTTAGATATTCCTTTTTGTAATTGAAAGTACGTTAACTTCAATGAAAATGGTATTAGTTTAACTATTATGAAATTTATTGTTTGTTTACTATTTAAGTTTAAATGAACTGATAATTAAATTAGTTGGTACATACAACAATTGTGTAAATCATAACTAAAATGAATTATTACATTTTCATTGATTATAAATTGAAATATAGATGTCGTCTTATGGACATTATCTATGTAGAAACTGGCATCTTAGTTGTGTAATATGAAGACCAAGTTTGAATGGTTGGATAACAATGGGTAAGCCATAATATATTTGTTTGTGGAATTGGGCAACCTTTCTTGCATCTCAACTTGCAATAACAATTACAAATTATAGTTAAATAGTTATTAACTTAATACCAAATTAAATAGGAACATTTCGTAATTGAAGTATACATGAACAAATGATTTCCAAACATGTGTCCAATTGCAATAATGTGATGGTGGCTCAAATTAGATGGTGGTTGTGTCCTTAAAGGAAAAATAGTCATTGATTGTTTCAAAGACAAACACACAAGAATGATATTATATTGATTGACAATATCATATCACATATCCAGAATGTTCATTCACATATTTGTACCTTCCTGCAAATGATATAAAGATATTATCTGAATTTTTATGACAAATATGTACCAAATAAAGAAAATCATATAGGTTGATTGGGTGATACCGTTGACATGCGGCCAACAAGAACTGTATTCTTCAAATATTCATATTGTTCATCACCTCTAAACAAATTTACATATTCTTGCCGCCACTGATTCATTTCATTAAGCAAGCTCATTTGCACAACAAAACATGACTCCTCTCCCATACCTAAAAGTGCAACAACAAAACGTAATCACTGTTAGAAAGAATGACTTTAAACTAGAGGGGGGGTGAATTGTTTAAAGAGGGTTTTCGCAAACTTTTAAGTCAACAATGAAATTATCTCGAGAAACAAATGATAAAGAATTCAGTTTGCCAAAAACTCAAAACAAAAACAACAGCACCAGAAAAACAATCGGTTGTTTCGCAAAAACAATCGGTTGTTTATACCAGTTTGCAAATATCAAAACTGAATTTAAACAGATTAAGGAGAGAGAGAATGCACACAGAAGTTTATACTGGTTCACTCTAACCCAGAGCTACATCCAGTCTTCTCAGAAACCACTAAGGAATTCCACTAAGCAATCAAACCTAGATCACTTACAACACAACCAAGAAAGTGACCTTGATCCCCTCAAGACACACACTTCTCT
>Ga0123342_1006850_pt1 | contig 15507 bp, 11 predicted proteins | sample Turbeawhitnodule_FD_89960 | JGI IMG/M metagenome (GOLD analysis project Ga0123342, IMG submission 89960) | Root nodule microbial communities of legume samples collected from Mexico - Turtle bean Mexico white nodule | ecosystem: Host-associated > Plants > Roots > Nodule | place: Mexico: Nepantla... | reverse complement strand
TAATTAAATTTTAAATTAATTTTTATTTATTATTTTAATTATTCATTTTATTATAATATAAAAATATATTAAACATTATACTTATATTTATATTAAAACATAACTTTTATATATAATTAATTTTAAAAAAATATTCACAAATCTTTTCAAACCACAAAAAAAGTTTGAAAGAATAAAAAAAAAACATTGTTTTTTGTGATTTCTAATATTTTTTTTCCAACTTTTCCTTCAATGATTTCATTCACATTTTTTTTTGTCTTTCTTCTTCTAGAAACAAACGGGCTTAAGTTAGTGGAAAACGTGTCAAACTTCATTATTTTATCATGTCTAGTACTACACTATATAATTAACTGAATTGAACTTCAACACAATTATTAAAATAGTTATCGGAAAAATTAATTAAACTAAAATGTTTTTAAATTTGGTGTTTAAAAAGTGAACTATATCTTAATAAACTCTTAAACTAAATTGAAGTTGTTTCAAATTGAAAAAAGAAATCTATGAAATCTCATTGATTCGTTTTACATTTTTTTACCTAGTCTCTTATTTTTGTTTTTCTTACTAATATATGGTTCTTTGTTTTTACTTTTCTTTGTTAGCAATGAAATGATTCTGGTTTCTGCAGCTGAGAAAACCTTGTTTGTTTGTTTGTGAAGCATCCCCAACCATGAAATCTTTGAGATTCCAAAAATGTTTGTTTTTTGTCACTTTCACATGCTTCTTTTCTTCTTTTTGGTAGGTTGTACTTTCAGGGACACAAAAACACAAAGTGGTGCCTTTCACTGAATTGTTTGCAACTTGCAAATCAATTTTTAACCATTTTCGAAATAAATAAACAAATATTCAATAAATAATTTATGGTAAAAAATACTAAGAAAATTTAAACATTTTTCAATCTCATAGAATGGTATATAAGTTTTATAAAAGACGATGTTTGAATTGTGGATTCTATAAAGAAAAAAAAAAAAAAAATCTCATCGGTAAATTTTTTATATAGGTGTTTGATATTTGATAAAGTTAGATAATGTTTTATTGTAGTTTATTAAATTACTTATTAAGATGTTATTAAAGTTATTTATAACATAAATTTAGCGAGAGTTTGTTAAATTTATTATGTTATTAATATCGGGACACCTACCAATACTCAATGTTAACCGTATGTTGGAGATTATTATATAAATCTTGAGTTTCTAAGATTAAGTTTAAAATTTACTTTTTAATATTGATATTATATTTTATATGAGTTTTTAGGGTGGAATATAATTTAATTAATAATTCTCGAAAAATGAAAATGAGAAAACTAAACAAGAATAGCAATAGTCCTTGATTATTACATTTGAAGATATTTAGAAATTAGAGAAGTGAAGATTGATGTTGATGATCATAATTTCAGGCACCAATAATCTAATTGGTGAAGTTAGCTTTCGAAAATTCTCTACAGAAAAATAATGACTTTGAAATCTCTTTTGACCTTTTCCCTTCTTAATTGCAAGTACCTGTTCCATTCCAATAATCCACATGTGTACATCATAGTCAAACTTGTGCCCACTCTCATAGACTTTACTCTCTTGTTGCCCTCAAAGCTAACACTTCATTAACTTAATAATAATAGCAAACCATATCAAAATAATTAAGACATCATTTTAAATTCAAAGCTTTAAGATAATCAATTTTTTAAAGAACCCTATTTTTCAAAACCTTAAACAGATTCATATGTATGTATGAGGTAAGCTTCAACTTTATTTTTAAGACATCCACACACTATTTAATGGAAATATTTGACTTGACTGCAGCTGCTGCTAATATTCAATTTAGAGGGAAGATATTTTGACAGAGTATAGTTTTCCTTCAATTTACTCAATGAGGTGACAGAATTTAATATAAGTACATGAAAAGGAGGAACATAGCTTACACATTAGAAGAAGGTTCCCAAGTTTCAAGTTTTGCAGAGACCAACAACAATGGATGTGCCCAAGTTACACAACACTGATGATGAGGACAAGAAAGAAGATGAAGTTGTGCTTCCAGGGTTTAGATTCCATCCAACAGATGAAGAGCTTGTGGGGTTTTATCTCAGGCGAAAGGTGGAGAAGAAGCCTCTCAGAATTGAACTCATCAAACAGATTGACATCTACAAATATGATCCATGGGATCTTCCAAGTAAGTATTTTTTGCATCTGAATTTCATCAGTTTGGTTACGATTCTGCATGATTCAAGAACTGAATAAAACAGGTTAATACTGATAATAATTAACATTTACCATGATTTTCATCTAGAAACTCAAACTTGAATAACGTGTTATTATAAATTGAAAGGAAGACAAAGATTTAGTATACATGTAGGTGTTTGAATAGGGTAGTTAGTTAGGTGAGAAAGTAGCCACCACCCCATTTGATTTTTGTGATTTTTATAGGGAGAAAAGTTGATTTGTATTGAGTAATTGTTGATGGTTTGTAATCTGAAGTGGTGTTTTGTGTGGTGGTGAAGAAGCAAGTTCTGTGGGGGAGAAGGAATGGTACTTCTTCTGCATAAGAGGGAGAAAGTACAGGAACAGCATAAGGCCTAATAGAGTAACAGGATCTGGATTTTGGAAAGCCACAGGGATTGATAAACCTATATACTGTGTTAAAGAACCTCATGAATGCATTGGTCTGAAGAAATCATTGGTGTATTACCGTGGAAGTGCTGGAAAAGGCACCAAAACTGATTGGATGATGCATGAGTTTCGTCTCCCACCCAATGGAAAATCTACCAATACTCCACAACCTAATCACATTCAAGAAGCTGTAAGTCAATTATACTAATTAATATTTTACTTTCTTCATCCCACACTAATTCTAAGACTAAATTAGATTCACACTGCATTATATTTTATCAAATTTTTAAAACTCTACCCAATTTATCCCTTGTTTTGAAAACATTCAATTGCCACTTTTTTTTACATTGCATATTTGCTTTCTTAAGTCTTAAAAAGTATTTTTTTAGATGTCTTGATGAGATATCGTTGTAATAGTGAAAAAGTAAATTTGAAAGCAAATTCAGGAGATTATATTGTAATTTATTCTAATATAATTATGATTTTATACAAATTAAAAAAATAAACAAATATACTATTTTTACGAATATTAATTTTATTAAAATTGTGTAGTTGCTGTCCATAAATGCATATTTTGACTATGACAGATAGAACAAATTTTTTTTTAATGAAATGTAAGAATATTTAGTCAAAATAAAAAAATTTGAGAACGTAAGATAATTATTATAAAATTTAATATTTTATAATTTTTACTTGAATAATATTTCCATTACCATTCCATTTTACACTAGTGATGATTAAAGTTTTCATATAAATATATATGTATATATTAGGAAATACAGTAAAAATTATAAATTTTATGAAAAAAATATTGTTTATCTCTTTAATTATTTACTCGTTTATTCCTAATATATGAAGTATTTATTCATTAAGGATAGTTGTAAAAAAGTATTTAAGATACCATTAGTTTTGTAAAACCAGTATTAATTAATTTGAAATAAAGTGGAATAGAGGAAGGGGTATAAAAGTCAATATACTATCTTCTCTGATCTTAGAAGACTGCGTGTGATGTTTCTTTTTTAAGTTGTATTGAAAAGAAGTATAAAAAATGTTAAACTAATAAATCCATCTAGAACCCTACGTAAAGACAAATGTGAGATAACATAGTCAAAGGACCTCAAGTTTCTCAGATTCGGATTCGAAGCATGTTCATATTCAAGAAGAAAAGTAACAGGATTTTTTACAAGTTAATTGTTAAAATAGTCAAAATTTTAAAAAAATTACTAAATTATGTCAAAAAGGATAATTACTAATAGATTAATACATACAAACAAATTTATTTATTAAATAATCACATCAAATACGTATCCATGCCAAATATTGTATAAATTGGTATTTTATAAACATTTTATACAGTAGTTTAAGTTGGAAATCTCGTAATAATATTGAGTAGAGATTAAAGTATTTCATAAATGCAAATCTTATTTTATAAATTGATTTTATGAAGTTGAGTTAGATTTAAAATTTACTTATTAAATTAATATTAGAGTCATTTTCAGTCTATCCTAATAAATATTTGTTAAACTTATCAGGTTCCCTGTTATGAAGTTATTATCGAATTCATCCATTGAGTAGCTTAATTGTTATGTATTTGCATGATATTGAAGAATTTGAGATTTTTTTGGGTGTGTTTTGCAGGAAGTGTGGACGCTGTGTCGAATATTGAAACGAGTCCCATCATACAAGAAGTATACACCAAATTTGAAAGACTCAGCCACAAACTCTTCAAGTTCCAAAACATGCAGTTTAGAATCTGACAACAGCAAGCCATACTTGACTTTCACAGACTCACCATCATCACTGCTCCTTCAACAGAATGAAATGAAGAAACCAGTTTTTGGACATGGTCATCTACCTCACCCTCCAACATCCTTCTCTTACTCAACTTTTTGGAATCATCATCAGAATCTGGAATTTGCTCATGAGAATTGGGATGATCTTACATCTGTGGTTCAGTTTGCTGTTGATCCAACCAGAGTTTCTCATCATTGTAAAGACTCTAATAAATTTTGATACCATTTTCATTTTCATTTTCATGCTTACACACCACTTATAGCATAGTAACATGCATACATATTTCCTAGATCTCTCTCACTCTATTCTTTTCTTGTGTGAAAACTTGACGTAATATATTAACTTTTTCTTGTTCATCTTTCTTTCTTTATCCTGTTATCTTTTAATTGATGAAATATATATATATATATATATATATATATATGAGATGGAATATAATATTCCACCAAAAAAAAATAGGAGTTTCATTCAATTGTTTAGATATGTTTTGATAGAATGGAATTAGATTTTTTTACTTTTCCCTAATTAAATGAAAAGAATGTTTATCAGTTATGTTTTTAATTCTTTAATTTGAAACATATTCAGTTTTTATTTTAAGAAAACCATATTGACATATCGAATTCAGAAAAAAAAAATGCATTTTTAGTTTTTAAACATTAATTTTGAAAAAATAAAATATTTTTTCTTCAGAACTGTTTTAGTGCATAAACTATAAAGATAATCAAAACTGGGTTTTTCAAATTTAAAAAAACTAAAATATTTTTTAAAAGTTTAAGGAATTAAAACTTATTTATCCTAAATTTTAAAGACTGGGAGCATAGGTCAATCTAGGAATATAAGAAAAATAATGAAATAGAGTATGATAAGTTTTACTAATTTCATTTTTTTTTTAACAAAATTCAAACAAAACAAACAAAAAAATCTTGTTCCATCATGTTCTACTCCAAAACTTAACTTCCACCCAATTGAACACTCTCAACAAGGCTCAGACATATTCAGATTGGAGATGGGAAGTGATGTGAAGTTGTGAACAGTTAGCAGTCCCATCAGTTCAGGTCAATACTTTCTTAACACAAATAAACAACTTTAAATAAAAGTTTCTTAACAAAAATATCAGTAGAAATGTTATTTTAATATCAATTTTATGAATATGACATTTCTAAAATTTAAGATTGGTTTTAATGAAAAATTGAACTTTATACTTGTGAGGAAACATTCCAAACATGACATTTAAAAAAAAGGAAATTACAGAATATTTTAATTATTATTGTATAATATGAGCAGTAATGGTATTATTATTAACAATTCGACATGATCCAGCTGTTAAAGAATATTATAAATATATTATCATTATTAATTGATAAATTAATAAAGATATGAGAAAATAATGAATAATAAATATAATGTAAAAGAAAAATTAAGAAAAAAAAAAGAATGTCATATTGAATATCATAAATTAGGATCCCAATATATTCCTAGTATAATATTAAATTAATATTTTGATTAATAAAAAGTTTGGTAAGAAAGTTTTATGAAATTGGTGTGTTGTACTACTACGGCCAAAAACTAATTACTTTGAATTGACTATGTTTTGTTGTATTTAATTTCCAAGTAAGTGCTTAAACATGAGTTGTGTGTATACATCACGTTGTCTACTATTTCTGAGAATGAAAAGGTGGGAACTAGGAGAGGTAATATTTGGGCTAACTAAAAGTCAATTCAAGGTTCACTGGTTTATCTGTTATGTTCATTGGTTTATCTCCACAGTTATTGTAGAGTGGTTGGATATTTGTGGTTCTTTATTTTTCAAATGTTTAATCCCAAGTTCAAGTTTTGGGGTAATTATTAATCATTATTTTAGGTTATATAATGGCCAGCCATTTGTTGCAGACTAGGATTTATTATTTTTCGGATTCTGAATTTGAAATGGTAGACCCATTTGAGGTCCTTTCATTTAATTTACAACCATATAACATTAATTGTGGTGGCTTTGGTAGTTAATTTTTCTTTAGTGGTGTGGATTTGAGAGACATGACAATGATGAATTTAAATTTAAGAAGAAAGAGAATAGAAAGTAGGTTTTTTTTTTAATTAAAAGAAATTAAAGAAAAAATTGTGAATAATATGATTAATTAAAAAATGATAAAATTGTAAAAATATAATTTTATTTTTGTTTTAAAAATTAATTTAAAATAAAATATGATTAGTCTATTTTTACCTAAAACTCTCATGTGATTAAAATATTATTTTCGGATGAACTCGATAAAAAATAAATATGAATTTTCTACAAAATTATTAAAAATAGGTTTTGATAAAATTAAATAAAATTTAAATAGCAATAATTATAAAATATTTAATTAAAATTGTAAATCTTATAAAACTTAACCAAATCAACTTTTAGTATAGAATAAATGATGATATTTTAGTATCTACATGTCTCAAAATAAAAATTACGAATTATTTAACATTGTCAATATATATAAAAATATATTAAAAAATTCATAAAATTAAATTAAAATTAAACTATTATTGTTAACATTATTGTTTTATAAATTATTTGACTATTATTATTTTAAAATTTTATTATTATACTCATTATTATTATTTATGATTTTCTAATTTTTATTTTTTATTATTACTTCATAAATCTATTTTGATTATTATTATTAAAAAATAATTTTATATATTATTAACAATTATTAATAATTATAATTGTTATGTTACATATATAACCTAATCAATTATCTCATCTCAGGTGTATAACATATCATATAATAAATTATAATCCTTATGTTATATGTATAACATAATTAATATATAATCTAATTCATTATGTTGTATGTATATAACATATGATATAATCATATTATCCCTTATATAATTAGCACCGTTAGAATTAACTTTTGTCATTTCAAATACAATCAAAGCAGAAACCACAAATCAAATAATGTGAAAGCTGAATTTGTAAAAAGTGATATGCAACTGGTTTTTTTGGACTTTCCTCTTTTATATATGCAAGGATGGTTAAAGTGAATCGTCCCATAAATCAGTCTTTCCTATTCAGCCTAAATTAGTGAAAACAAAAGTAAAGAATCTACTTCCATTCACATGAACAGTACTTACTTACGTGGAAACAAACACTGCACATGAAGGTTTCAATTACAGGAGTAACCTACTAAGGTTGCTCATTTGTTGTGAATATAAGTAAACTTAAAATTGTGTTGTAGACACTCATGAATTTGCTACACATTTTGCTCCCCTTGTTCATGAGACGAAGTCAGAAAAAAATATTTGCCCTTTCAATTATAACTTAAACATATTATAAAATTAATTTATAATAATAAAAGTAATTTAGTCATTTTATAATTTTTTTCTTCGCCACTTTCTATCCTTTTTTTCTTAATTAAGGTAAGATAACCTCACTTTTCATTTTCCTTTATCACTCTCAAATCTACTCTCAAATCCAAACACAGCATGTAAGCACTTACCTAAATGTGAAACAAAGACACGCTAAGTCTCTATCAGATATTATGGGTATACCGGGGATTGCCGAGAAGGAACACGCTGGAATAAGTCTTCAAATGATTGGCAATATATTTATGCCTTTGTACAATAATTAAGCCAATTTTTCAATGAGCGAGAATGTTCAATTGAGTTTAATAGTTTGTTTAGGGTGTTCTATTCATTGTGGATGAAAAAAGGGCTCTATCCGTTGATCAAATGTTACACATCACAGAAGATTCATCGGTCAGCTCGTGTTGTATTACATTACATTTACATCAGAAAAAAGGTATTCACTTTCAGGACAGGGTCACATATCACACGGCTTGATTAGGCAATGATAAAATGAAAACAATAAGGTGTACATGCTCATCCAACAAAATGATATAATTACATTGCCTAAATTGAAATTTGCTCTATGTTGTATACCTGTGAATAACATTAGGGCTGATGGAAAGAGTTAGCTCCTTGTTCATGGTGATGATTAGTACCTGGCTGGCTAACCACAGGAATATCCAAGCTGCTTCCATCAGTTTCAGGTGCTACTTCCCTTACATCAGCTATCCTCGCCTCTGTTGCTTGAATATCACTCCATTCATTGTCTCCAACAGGCTGAATGTTCACCTGATCTGTTGCCACGTGAACGACATTCTCTGCAGGGGCGGGCATAGCTCTAGAAACACTCAGGCACGCTTTATCCACATTCTCTTCTGTGGGGTCAACATGCTTTGTATCTGAGCATGACTCTGTCTTCTCAAAAACTTGAGTTGTATCAATGTGTTGCCTGTTAAAAAGAAAACTATCTGTTAAGCCAACATTGGTTTTATGATGAGCCACATTTCATAACTGATCACATATTCAACCTCATAAAATACAAATAAACCATCTAAAGTTTCCTTCTCTTTCCCAGTTTTGCTAGGTATTTATATCTTTTATGTTTTGGTGGGAAAAGAGAAAAAGAAAAACTAACATACCCCACTCCAGGCTATGTGAAGATACGGGGAAGGGTCTAACAGACTGTTTTTGGATTCAAACCCATCAACCAGTCACCAAAGCAAAAACACTTTACTGTTTGCCAAGTATTCAACAAATCTACTTTAACAAGATAGAATTTAAGGGCAAAAGAAAATAAGATTACCTCTGAAGTTGGGCTTTTAGTACATTCACATATGCAAGAAGCTCTTCCTTTTCTTTTGTTGCTGCAGATTCTCTCTGAACAGCCTCCCTTATCCTAGCTTCAGCATTTGCTTCGGCGACCCTAACCTTTTCTTCTGCTCTAACTACAGCTGCTTCCAAGATAACATCATGTTCTCTAGCTTTTGCCAGCTCGGTGCGCCACATATTTGCTTCCTGAATAGCAGCATCTCTCTGCCTGGTTAATTGTTCTTTTTCTTTGCTTAGGCTCCCAATCTTTTCTTCAGACTCTTTTAGCTGCAAAAAAGAATAATAATAAAAGATGAGATGAATATTCAAGACCATTGCAAGTAATACCCATAGTATTAGCCAAGGGTTAATTGTCCCAAGCAGTTTACTGAGAATCAGCCCTAAACCAGCAAAATGGCATACCTTCTGCGTAAACAACTCTTGCTGCATCCCAGAATCTTTATTCAAACGCTCAATTTCTGCACATGCAATTTTCCTATGCTCATCCATAGTATAAGCAGCAGATGCTGCAGCCTCAGCAGCTTCAGCAGTCTCAGATAGTTTATCTGCTATATCTTTAATAGTTGAATCACGTGCCCGAAGGTCTCTAGACAAATTTTGTAGCTCCTCATCCTTCACTCTTAGTGTTTCCTGTAGAGTGGAGTAGCACCTTCAGAACCAAAAGTCCAAAGCAATAAAGAACCATAAAGGCGCAAGAGACAATAAATACCCACATACAAACAGTCCTTGTCTAATTAAAAAACAAATAATTTCTCTATTTATATCCGTTGTCCTCATTTCCTCTTTAAAATCTTGGCCATTACAACCCCTCCCTCCTATAATAGATAATACTATGAGAGAAATAAAGATATTCCCCAAGGTATTTTATCCTTTCATTTGTTTACTTCTTTTTGCTAAGCAAGTGAACATAAATCAAGAGTTTGAAAATGTGGGTTAGCCAAGTAAACAGTAATAAAAAAGGGAGACCTCTCCTAACTCCAAAATTAAAGGAGGAATTTAACCATCTTAAAACAATATTGCGACAAAAGAAAGGCATGTTACTACTGTTTAATACATGACAATGGCATACAAAGAAGCCTTATCATAATCCCATCTCAACCATATTGTGTATCCTCGCACAACCATTGTTTGATGCATTATAAAAGAAGTATGACAAATAATTCAAATCATAAACAATCAAAATTCATACAATTTCTTTATCAAATGTTCTAGCTAGAACTATCTAGTTAAGGGTGCATTTGGGTAAGGTTCGGTAAAAAAGTACTTTTCTCTATCACTTATTTTCACCTTCTAAGAGTTGTACGAAAACATTTATGAAGGTTTAGATAACTTTTTATCATTGTACATGACACTCCTTCCACAAAAACAAAAGTTTCCAAAAAAAAATATTCATTTAATCCATGAGTGGGCGAGCCAATGGATACTTGGATAGAATGGATGAAGGAATGAAATGAAGAGACTAGTTATTGATATATGAGTCTTTAAAGAAAGGGAGGAATTCTCCTTCCAAGGATTTCAGTTTCACCTATATACAAAAGAACCAATGTCGTGTTCACAAATGCTAACAATTCAGAATGATCCCTCTACCCTTGCACATTTGACACAGAGAAAGAAAGACAGAATAAACCAGAACGAGATTATACCTTCATGATTGTTAAATCATCCATAGGACCATCAGTAGTCCTATTATTCATCATTCCCAAAGCATTTCGCAGTGAAATCTGCATTGCTGCTTCTATTTCTTTTGAACATTCCAAGGCTGTTGAATTGGCTGCAGCAACAACCGTTGCAACAGTTCCTAACTTTGTAGAACCATTCCCACTTAAGGAATTCACAGCTTCTTTATGGGCTTTTAAAACCAACTGAGTTGCACTAATGTCAGATGAGTAAACGGTTAAAACTAAGAATTATAATTATAATAAATAATAATAAGAGGAACATAAATATAAAAGCTGAACTATGACATAGAATTAGTATTCGGCAGGTCTCCCTTTCCAAGCAAATGTATATTTCCATGAACATAAAATTACACTGTTCAGAAGATTTAGAAAAGCGTGAAGGACTGCAGTTATTACATGAATTTTAAAAATGACAGAAGTAAACAAAGTTTTGCAAGAAACTAACAAATTAATGGTAAAGCTCTACATGGTACATTTAGGTTCAGCCGAGCAGTAATTTGTTTGCAAGCTACACACCTCTTATAAATCTTGCAAACTGATGCTTTGTAATACAAAAAAAAACATACATACTAATACATTCAACAACATAAAATAAAACAAATAAAAAAACGGCTAAGATTATATTCCATTTATTACAAACAAAGGAAGAAGAAAGTGTGGGATTGCAAAACTTACTGTAAAGTTGACACCCATGCTCTAGCTGCACCAGGAGTCTCGGCACAGAGGAAGTAATCCTTTTTCTGCGGTGTCCCAATATCTAAAGAGGGCAGTTAAGGTAAAAAGCAGAGTGATTTTCATTAATCTGTTAGCAGCTAGCAAATTCGCTGCAAGGACTAAAAGCCATAAAAATGACAAGAAGGATACAAAAGCAGCAACCGTCATACTTTGGAAGCCCCCTGTAACACGCAGAAGTAAATAAACAACCATGTCACGTATAAAAAATCCACCCAACAAAACTCGTATCATATCTGGAAACTAGGTTAACTACGCTTATGTTAGAAACACCGTTCTTACTGGAAATTCACAGGAGATACTGTGATCGTGCTATTAGCATCAAATAAAATCGTCCCTTTCACGGAAGGTTCGTTTCGTCTTATCCTAAAAAAGGGAAAACATCCAAAACAATACAGAACTTCAGTAATCAAAGTGATTTCCATTTCCTCACGCAAAGAAAAACCAGCATGCATAGACATACTTGTATTCCATTCTCCCCGTTGTCGGGTCCAAGATCACCCAACGCTCGTTCCATTTTCTCAGCTGTGAACACAAAAGCGGTTTTTACATTTAGCTAGTTTTTTTTTTTTCCTAAAAGAGACAATTAAGGCTGCAGAGATGGTTTTAAAAACAAAATTGGCTATCCAAACGATTACATAGCAAACAACAAAACAGAACGCATTGTAATTGTAATGTAACATGATCACAACATCGCGTGAGAAAGAAATAACAATTGGAATTAGGAAAAGAGAAGAGTAGAGGCGAAAATAAAGTGAAATTGAAGCGAGAAATGAGAAATTGGTATTGAGATAAAGGGAGTGCGTGAATTACGGTTTCAGATCTCTTGAGAAGTGGTCCCTGCAACAAGTTTCTACCGGAAGCGGATGCGAGTTGGCGCTTGATCTTCTCCAAGCTATTCTCTGTGGTTTCTGCAGCTCGCTGTGTCATTGCAATTCAGCTCAGAGTTATCAGCGGCGATTGAAAAACATGAACGCAACAAAAAGAGAGAGAGAATGTGTGGATTGATGAGTTACCGGAGAAGCCATGAGCGTAGATCAAGAGTTGGAAGAAGCTCAAACGCAAGGGTTTTGGGTGATATTCCCCAGATTTGCGTTTTGAGTGTTTTTAGAATATTGCAAGAGATTTTAATTTTTGAAAATTAAACTATTTATTAATGGAAAAGACCGGTAGGTTATTTGCACACTGACTTGCAGTTGTGCACTTTCTTAACTTATTTTTTGTAATATTCATTTAGAAGTAATTAATTTTTAACAAAATTAATAATTAGATCATATGACAGCAAATATCAATGAAATCTATATATAATTTTTTGCAAATAAAATAGTTAGCCCAAAATAACTTTTTAATTTTCTCAATTTTTTTCTTTGTTTTATTCTGTTGTTTTTGTTTAATATATCGAATTGTTTTTGTCATCAATTTTAACAAAAGGAATTATAAAAAATGAAAAACGAAGATAAAGATGACAACTAGAATAAAGAGGGCCAAAAGTGAAAAAATATTATAAGAACTAAGCTATCATTTCATCAAAATTTACAAAAATTTAAAATAAATGCACTAATGGAAACACGTTGACAAAAACATCATCCATGATCAACTAGGAATGTAAAGGTAATCTTGGGATCTTCCACCCACCTTCAATAAATTCATCCATAATCCTTATATTTATAAGTACTCAGTTCAAAAATTGCAAAATATGTTCATTGTGCAAAAACTTATGGAAACACGAATATGAATACGATACGAATACGACACAGACACGAATATGGAGATACGGCACACGGGAGACATGACTATATATATTAAAATGTAGTAATATATTTTGTTATATGAAAAAATCAAGAGAAAAATTTATAAAAAATAGTTTAAAAAATTATGTACTTGTGTAAACTATAGTGTTTGACTTTTACATTTGTTCATCTTCATTAAAAAATACAACTTCTAATTTTGGTTCATCAAGAGATAAGCTAACAATATCAATAATTGTCATCCAATGAAAAGTCATCTTCTGCGATATCCTATAATTTAGTTTTCTCTTCTTTGTAATTTGTAAAGTTTCTTTAGAGAAGACGAAGATTACAATGGACAAATACTAAATCATCTGTCATTTTAGGTGTCATCTTATTTCTTTCTTTTTAAATAATGTATAAAGGAGTATGTACTCCAATTCCTCCCACAACAAGGAGAAGAACATGATTGTCCAAGATGTAGTTTAAGAGTTATCTTAAGTGTTGGTGCATGAGCTCCATGAACAATCCACCATGATTTTGCATCCATTTTTCCTTTATCCCTTAAAGAGTCAACATCAGCAAAATCTTCTTTTTCGTATGAAAAGTTTGCGAACTCTATATTTACCTATCTCCTTACATATGCATCATCAAAATACCTCTTTTAAAATATTTATTCCTTTCATGAGTAAGTTCCTTATCTTGATGTGGGGCAAGTCTTTGTGAATTTTCATTTAACCATTCATGACTATAATATCTACATAAAAAATATATAAACATAAATTAACATAATATTATGTACTCAATAAAATATAATTATAAAATAATTTAACTATATTGTATTACCTTGGATTTAAAGAATGAGTATTACAATGAAGAGATGTGTTACTCTTAGTCCAATAATCAATTAATATTAAGTTTACTACCCAAAATCTTATGAATGTTCAACTTTTGTATTTCTTTCAAGTCGTACATGACCTTTCTCACATTTTCAATCATTGAATCTCACATTTCGTATACTAAATGAGCTCTTACTCAAGTGTAAGATCCATTGAATGAAAACTTACACCGACTACACTTGATCGTATTATTTCCACCACGGGGAGTTTTTCTTAACTTTGAAACATATCTTCATGGAGATTTTGTTTCATCTTCTTATTTAGTAGCTTGAATATTCATCTTAAACTCCTATAACAAAATAAATTAAATATAAAATAGAAATCAAATAAATTCATTTAATAGAAATCAAATTATAAATATAAAAAAATAAAATATGTAAGAAATTAAAAATTAATTATAATATAATATATTATATATTTTTAAAATAAATTTTAATTATTATGATATTTAAGATTATTTTTTCTTTTTAATTTCAACATAATTATTATTAAAAGTATTATCATATTTGATATAATAAAATTAAATTTAAAATACAAAATCTACTAAATAAATATAAAAAATAAAACATATAATAAATTAAAGATTAATTATAATATATTTTATATTTTTTAAAAATATTCGATTATTATGTTATTTATTTAAGTTTATTTTATGTTTTTTGTTTTAATATAATTATTATAAAATAAATTATCTTTAATATTTATTTATTTTAAGTAAAAAATTTAATTTAACTTTATAAAATATTATTTTTAATAAAAATTTAAGTGAATATTTAAAATGTAAAAGAATTACTTTCATGTTAGTAATTTAAAAACAAAACAAAACATTTAAATTATATAAGAATACAGAATATTATATAATTATATAATAGATTATATTTAAATTATTTAAAATTATTAAATATTAAATAAAAAATATTAAATTCAAAGTTCCTGTAAATGTAAACTTTAGTTAGAATTACACTAACCATTGAATATTGAATAGAAAACAAAAAAATATTAACATTGGTATGTGCATAATCAACACAAAAACAAAAAAAAAAACATTAACACTTACATGTGATATTAAAAAAAAAAAAAAAACTACCTCTCTAGAAACTTTTAGGGCTTGTTTGCTTTTGGGGATGGTACTGTAGATGCAGACGGATGTTGGGTGCCACCCCCGTTTGGATCTGTAGATGAGTGAGGGTGAGTGGAAAGGAGAGTGGTTTTTGGTTCATCTGTGATATGAGGAGATAAGAGGGTGAGAAGGGTGGAAAGCCACGTAGGATTCCTTCATTTACCATGCTGCCCCTTATTCACGTTACGCACAGTAACTCTTTCTGCATTGGTGAGAGAGTAGGTGCATGATGAACCATTATATAAGTGCCTTCGAAGACCACCATATCTACACCACATATACATCTGGCTAGCC